>ERZ1026776.143-NODE-143-length-55191-cov-8.271764_pt1 | contig 55191 bp, 49 predicted proteins | sample MGYA00380125_ERZ1026776 | MGnify/ENA primary metagenome ERZ1026776 (study PRJEB33269, sample SAMEA4719761) | human gut metagenome | biome: human-associated habitat; feature: organic feature; material: feces | place: Cameroon | collected 2013-10 ...
CTTAAAATATCTTCAACACAAGCAAAATGATGCACAATTAATCTATCTTATTATCTGCAATTCTCACTTACTCAGTAAAACCAGTTTCTCTTTCTAGTTCAAGCCCCGCCGGTTCATCTGCCGTACCATAGTAATAATTTGTATCGTCCCCTGTCTGCGCTTGGCTGGTGAAACTAGTCTCCCGCTCTAACTGCAATGTTCCCTGTTCTTCTACAGTATCAACAGGTGTGTCGTTCACATCATTTTGTTTTTCAAACAAACCACCCTTAACAATTTGACTAAACAAAATACATATGACCAGTAAAGCGCCAACCATCCATTTTATTTTTTTCATGCGTTTTACCTTCCTCTCGTTAATACCTGATTTAAATTTGCATAATCTTTAACACATACAATTAGTCATTTTACTTCTTCAAATATTTCTTCAGATACTGCCCCGTATAACTCTTCTTACACTTGACAATCTCTTCCGGCGTTCCGGTTGCAACAACCGTTCCACCGCCTTCGCCGCCTTCCGGTCCGATATCAATGATATAATCGGCGGTTTTGATAACATCCAGATTATGCTCGATGACTACGACTGTATTTCCACCCTCACACAACCGACGCAGAATATCGACCAAACGGTGTACATCCGCAAAATGAAGTCCCGTTGTCGGCTCATCTAAGACATAGATTGTCCTGCCTGTGCTGCGGCGGGAAAGCTCTGTCGCAAGCTTGATTCGCTGTGCCTCACCACCGGATAATGTCGTCGATGGCTGTCCAAGCTTGATATAACCAAGTCCAACCTCCTGCAAGGTCGAAATCTTACGCAGGACAGATGGCACATGCGCAAAAAATTCACACGCTTCATCAACTGTCATATCAAGTACATCGTAGATGCTCTTGCCCTTGTATTTGACTTCCAATGTCTCCCGGTTGTACCGCTTTCCATGACAGACTTCACATGGTACATATACATCTGCTAAGAAATGCATCTCGATCTTGATGATACCATCCCCACGGCACGCCTCACATCGGCCACCAGCAACGTTGAATGAGAATCGTCCTTTTGTGTAGCCCATTGCCTTTGCATCCTTCGTGTTCGCGAACAGATCACGGATCAGATCAAAGACACCTGTGTAAGTTGCTGGGTTGGAACGTGGGCTTCTGCCGATCGGAGACTGATCAATGTTGATAATCTTATCCAACTGATCCAGTCCTGTGATGTCATCATGCTTGCCCGGTTTTACCTTCGCCCGGTTCAGAGTTCTCGCCAGATGCTTATACAAGATCTCATTGACAAGCGAACTTTTTCCGGAACCGGATACACCTGTCACACAAGTCATTACGCCAAGTGGGAACTTCACATCAATATTCTTCAAATTGTTCTGTCTGGCACCAAGTACCTCGATATATCCGGTTGGTGTTCTCCGCTCCTCCGGTACCGGAATCTTGATCCTGCCGCTTAAGTAGGCTCCCGTGATAGATTCCGGACACTGCATAATCTCCTCTGCAGTTCCCTGTGCCACAACTTCACCGCCATTCGCACCTGCACCCGGTCCAATATCAATGACATGATCCGCTGCAAGCATCGTATCCTCATCATGTTCCACGACTAGCAGGGTATTGCCCAGGTCTCGCAGGCGTTTCAATGCTGCAATCAGCTTATCATTGTCACGCTGATGCAGTCCGATACTCGGCTCATCTAAAATGTACGCCACACCAACCAGTCCGGAACCAATCTGCGTCGCCAGACGGATACGCTGTGCTTCTCCACCGGACAGGGTTCCGGTTGCACGTGACAGCGTCAGGTAATCCAGACCGACATTGATCATGAACCCAAGTCTCGCCTGAATCTCCTTTAATACCTGTGCACCGATCATCTTCTGACGATCGGTAAGCTCTAACTTCGAGATAAAATCATGCAGGGCTACCACAGACAGATCTGTGACATCCGCAATGTTCTTTCCGCCGATCGTAACTGCCAGAGACTCCGGTTTTAATCTCTTACCGTGACAGACTTCACACGGCGTCACAGTCATGTATGTCTCATAATCCTGCTTGATTGATTCCGCAGTTGTCTCTCTGTACCGTCGCTGCAGATTCCGAAGCAGTCCTTCGTAGTTCGCATAGAAAGCATCTTTCCCATTATAAGCACTCTTATAGTGCACATAGATTTTCTCGCCCTCGGTTCCGTACAGGATTACATGCTTTGCCTCTTCCGGCAGATCCTTAAATGGTACATCCAGAGAGAATTTGTATTCCTCCGCAAGCGCTTCGAGACATGCATGCGCATAACTCTTCTTATCACCACTCGACTGCCAGCCCGGTACGGCGATTGCCCCTTCATTCAGAGTCAGACTGTCATCCGGGATAATCAGATCAATATCAAATTCTGTCTTGAATCCAAGTCCCGTACAACAAGGACATGCGCCAAACGGATTGTTGAACGAGAAGCTTCGCGGCTCGATCTCCTCGATGCTGATGCCACAATCCGGACAGGAAAAGCTATCGGAAAATAACATCGTTTCTCCGCCGGTGACATCAACCTTCACCAAGCCTTCTGCCAGTTTCAGGACAGTCTCAATGGAATCTGTCAAACGGCTTTCAATGCCCTCTTTGACCGCAAGCCGGTCAACAACAATATCGATATTATGCTTCTTGTTCTTATCAAGCTTGATCTCCTCTGACAGGTCATACATACTGTCATCCACGATCACACGCACATAGCCGCTTTTCTTCGCCTGTTGCAGCAGTTTGACATGCTCACCCTTCCGTCCTCGCACAACAGGCGCAAGCAACTGGAATTTCGTACCCGCAGGCAGTTCCATAATCTCATCTACCATCTGATCGACCGTCTGTCTGGCAATCTCTTTGCCACACTTCGGGCAGTGCGGGATTCCGATACGTGCATACAGCAGACGCAGATAATCGTAGATTTCCGTCACCGTTCCAACCGTAGAACGAGGGTTCCGGTTCGTTGATTTCTGATCGATGGAAATGGACGGAGAAAGACCTTCTATCGAGTCAATATCCGGTTTGTCCGCAAGCCCTAAGAACTGCCGTGCATAGGACGACAGAGACTCCATATATTTTCGCTGTCCTTCCGCATAGATCGTATCAAAAGCAAGAGAGGACTTACCGGAACCGGAAAGTCCTGTCAATACTACAAACTGATCACGCGGAATCTTGATGTCAATATTCTTTAAATTATGCTCTCTTGCACCTTTGATGGTGATATACTTATGTTCACTCATGACGTCTGTTTCCGCTTACTCCTTTGTCTAGCTAAATTTCTTAACCTTATCCATATACTTATCTGTATATTTCTTCACGTTATCTTTCACCATGTCCTCTAAATCTGACATGCTGATCTTCTCCTTCTTGTCAAGGACAAAAAGTGCACACACTGCACCTGCAAGGAAGATCGTGATCGTTCCAAGCATGCACATCTTCTTTCTTCTCTTCTTTTTCTTCATCTGCTGTACAAACTTCGCTTCCTCTTCTATGCAGATTGCATCCTCCTCATCTAAGATTTCCGCAACCTCTTCCATCGCAATTCCTTTTCTTCTTGAGATCTCCTCAATCAATTCATCTCTTTCCATCGCAAGCTCCTCCTTATTATTTTATTTATTACCATATATTTGTGAAACATGTTGTGATTTGTGTGTATCTGTCTATATCAGATTCTAATGATATAAATATGTTTGGAACTTAGAAGTTCTTGATGTTCTGTTCTTACTCAGCAATGTTTGAACACGATGTTCAAACAAGCCGCCACTGAGCCATGGACGGCGAATTGGCGGCGGTTGCGTTCATTGCCAATTCATTTATCAGAACATCTAGTACTTCTTAGTTTCAATACATCTTATATCATTAGAATCTGATACAGACATTTATACACTCAAATCACATACGTTTTACTATTATCCATAGTATAACTAAAACAATTGTAAACTAATCATCATAATCCCGCAAGGCAATCTTTAATTCCTTCAACTCATCACGAAGCACTGCTGCCTCCTCGAAGTTTAGCTCCATCGCCGCCTTGTTCATCTTCTTCGTCAGACGTGCGATCTCGGCATTCAATTCCTTCTTCGTCATAGATTCCGGATCTTTCTCGCGTTCCTTCTTCGTAGTCACGCTCTCACCCGTGTCCAGACTGATCAGATCACGGATATCCTTCTTGATACTCTGCGGTGTAATGCCATGTTCCTTGTTATAGGCATCCTGAATCTTCCGTCGTCGGTTCGTCTCATCAATCGCATGCCGCATGGAATCTGTGATCGTATCGGCATACATGATAACATGTCCATCCACATTACGCGCAGCACGTCCAATCGTCTGCACAAGCGATGTCTCCGAACGCAAGAAGCCTTCCTTATCCGCATCCAGAATCGCGACAAGTGTAATCTCCGGGATATCAAGTCCCTCACGAAGCAGGTTGATTCCGACCAGCACATCAAATACGCCCATTCGAAGATCCCGCACGATCTCCAATCGTTCCAGTGTATCAATATCCGAATGCAGATATTTGACCTTGATGTCAAGCTGCTTCATATAGTCGGTCAAATCCTCTGCCATACGCTTCGTCAATGTCGTTACTAATATCTTATTGCCCTTTGCAACCTCTTTGTTGACTTCTGACACGAGATCATCTACCTGTCCTTCGATCGGCCGCACTTCTACTTCCGGGTCTAACAAACCAGTCGGGCGGATGATCTGCTCAACACGATTCTCCTCGTGTTCCTTCTCATAATCGGACGGCGTTGCAGATACATATAAGATCTTATCAATCTTTGATTCAAATTCCTGAAAATTCAATGGTCGGTTATCAAGTGCCGACGGCAGCCGGAATCCATAATCGACCAACGTCGTCTTTCTGGAGCGGTCACCCGCATACATGCCTCGCACCTGCGGTAATGTGATATGCGACTCATCCACGATGATCAGATAATCGCCATCAAAGAAATTCAGCAATGTGTTCGGTGTGGCACCCGGCTTCATGCCCGCCAGTATCCGGGAATAATTCTCGATACCAGAACAAAAACCCGTCTCCTGCAGCATCTCCATATCAAACTCCGTCCGCTCACGGATACGCTGTGCTTCTAACAGCTTGTCATTCTCCTTGAAATACGCCACCTGCTGTTTTAATTCTTCTTCAATCTCCACGATTGCATGCTTCATCTTCTCCGGTGCAACAACATAATGCGATGCCGGGAAGATACATGCAAAGGAGAGCGCACGTTTAATCTCTCCGGTCAGCGGATCAAACTCCACGATCCGGTCAATCTCGTCACCGAAAAACTCGATTCGGATACCGTCTTCAAACGTCGATACCGGAAGGATATCTACGATATCGCCCTTCACACGGAAGGTTCCCCGCGCAAAATCCATCTCATTCCGCGTGTACTGAATGTCGATCAACTGCCGGATCAGTTCATCCCGATCCTTCTCCATCCCCGGTCGGAGCGAGAGCATCATGTTCTTATATTCTTCCGGATCACCCAAGCCATAGATACACGATACCGAAGACACAACTACGACATCCTTCCGCTCAATCAGTGCAGATGTCGCACTGTGCCTCATCTTATCGATCTCGTCGTTGATAGCGGAATCCTTCGCAATATACGTATCTGTCGACGGCACATATGCCTCCGGCTGGTAATAATCGTAATACGATACGAAATACTCAACCGCATTGTGCGGAAAGAACGCCTTAAACTCACTGTAAAGCTGTGCCGCCAAAGTCTTATTGTGCGATATGATGATCGTCGGTTTATTTAATTTGGCGATGACATTCGCCATCGTAAATGTCTTTCCGGAACCTGTGACACCGAGCAGTGTCTGGCATTTCTTTCCCTCCTGAAATCCCTTCACCAGTCCTTCGATTGCCTCCGGCTGATCTCCGGTCGGTGCATATTCCGATACTAATTCAAAATGATCCATGCTGTTCTCCAGTTTCTAATACATGCTATACAAATCATTTTATCACATCTCTTTTTATTTGTATAGAACAAATGTTCTTTTTCTGATAAAATGCACATGAAAATCCATACAATTCATCCCCATCGCACCAGCTTCCGCGCTCAATAAAAATAACGGGAATATACTACACTCCCGTTATTCTCTGCGTTTTCTTCTATTTTATTCCCTACAGTTCATAGTCCATGCACATACGCACGTCTGTATATGGACGCACATAAGTATTTGCAACTTCCACATGTGCCGGATGCTTCTGATAACCTTTCAGCATCTCTTCATTCTCCAGCGTTGTATCAAGCATTACCTCTGCATTCGAAGATGCAAGCGGGTTAATTCTTACATGTGCTTCCAGAAGTCCCGGCACTTTTCCGGTCAATCCTTCCAGATGTTCCTTCATGTTCGCAAGAATCTTTGCTTTTTCATCTGCATCTGTCTCTTTCAATGTCCATAAAATAATATGTTTTACCATAACTGCCTCCCATATTCATTTGCTTTCTTCTATAGGAATAACACACGACTTTCCGGCTGTCAACTAATTAGTTTTATCATCTAATCCATATGCTCTCCGCATTTCCCGGATTCCATCAATCATCTTGACAAGATAGTTCATTTCTTCCGCCGAAAAATCTCTTGTCATCGTCTCAATACGAAACCGATTACCGGTCACTTCATCTTCCGCTAATATAAAATCCGCATTCACATGCAGATATTTGCACATATTATTGAATATCTCACAGGAAAACCCTTTTCTTCCGCTCTCGATCTCATACAGGAACTTCGATGAAATATTAATCTGTTCTGCCATATGCTCTCTGGTAATTCTCTGTCGTTCACGCTCTCTTTGAAATTTTGCTCCTATGCGCTCATAAAAAGCACGATCCTGCATGTTTTACACCTCGTTTTCCAATCTGCCTGATTTTTACTCACTTAGAATTTTGGGATTTTTTTCGATTCTGAATCATCATATATACCAAAATTTCTAAAATTAAAATCACGAATACAAGGCATCCGCATGCAAGATATAGTTTAAACGACATCAGCACCATTTTATGCATTTCCCAGCCTTTCCGTGACAATTATCATTTTTATTCTCACATATTGACATCTTGCATAAAACCAGCTATAGTTCCTGTTTTTACATCTATTTGTATGTTTGCATATAAAAAAAGCCGGCTGAATCCATCAACCGGCTTTTGATAACATTTATTTATTCTTTATATAATCAATTCCTATCCGTTCACTTATAATATAGCGCGGACGATGTTTCACCTCCATATAGATTTTACCAATATATTGTCCTATTACGCCAAGACAAATCAATTGTACTCCGCCTATAAAACATACAATACAGGTAGTACTCGCCCAACCTGCAACCGTTCTTCCAAGAAACTGTGCAATAACCGCCCAGATTGCCCCGGCAAAACTAAGGACCGATACAATAATCCCAATCGCCATTATCATTGTCAATGGTCGAGTACTAAGGCTTGTAATCCCATCAAATGCAAGACCCATCATCTTGCGAAACGGATAATGGCTTTCTCCCGCTATCCGTTCATGTCTCTTATAATATACAGATGTACTTTTAAAGCCAACCAATGGAATCATCCCCCGCAGGAATAAATTCACTTCTTCAAACTTAGAAAACTCCTGTAGCACACGTGACGAAATCAATCTATAATCTGCATGATTATAGACAGTTTCCACACCCATAACACTTAGAACTTTATAAAAACTCTGCGCTGTAAATCGTTTAAAAAAACTGTCTGTAGACCTGTCATTACGCACACCATACACAACTTCTGCACCATCGCGATATGCGTCTACCATATCTTCCATCGTAGCAATATCATCCTGTCCATCACAATCGATAGATATTGTAATGTCTGCCTTATCTTTGACCTCCATCAGTCCCGCCAAAACAGCATTCTGATGCCCTCGATTCCGGCTCTGACTAATTCCCATGTAATGTTTATCGGACTCTGCCAGTCCACATATGATTGACCATGTTTCATCCTTACTGCCATCATTCACAAACAATATACGACTCGCATCACTGATCTTTCCTTTTGAAATCAAAATCTGAAGTTCCTGTAAAAACATTTCTGATGTAACAGGAAGAACTTTCTCTTCATTATAACATGGAATTATAATATATAATATCGTTTGGTTGTCTTTCATTTTTATCCCCTAATAATCTGATAATTTCACAAGAATCAGATTTTTTTCTGTATCATATTGCACATATCCATCTGCTGGATACATCGGCATATCTTTTCCTTTTTCAATTGCATAGGCAACATTTTCCGAGCTTATTCCATGATAATCAATACCTGTATATGCTCGCAAATACATCTGTGTCCGTATCATGCTTCCCGTCGGAGAAGAATAATCCCAACGGAAATTAGAGATTCCAAACATTTCTATTCCACTCATGCAGGCTGGGTTGAGATTCACCTGTTTATTTCCCAAAATCGCCACCTGCACTTCCGGGCTTTCACCAAATCCCAATCCTGATATATGATCATAAATATTCTCTGCAACAATTTTATTCTGCTCATTGCATATATCATCTGTATACCATAAACGTAAATTTACGGATGCTTGCTGAAATACGCAAATACAAATTGCCACCATAAGCACGCTCTTTGCAATTGTATTTACAACCGGTTGTCCTATAAACGCACAAATATTTCTATATAGATACATACCGGTAAATGCAATATACAATGCTAATGCAAACTTAGTACGGTATGGCATATCGCCACCCACATACACAATCAACGCAAATGGTGACCATACAAGCCCTGCCTGCAAAAACATATACAAAATCTTTGCAGATATTTTCCCTGGTTTTATCCACACAAAAATAATATCCACCAGAATTAGTGCAAAAAGAGGCAATAGCAATCCCTTTAGTTTCAAGATATCATTAAAATATGTTGCTTTTACTACTCGTAATATACTCTTTACAACATCAAAAAATGGGGTTTGCCCCCACGAAATCTGTGATGTAAGATATGTGCTTCCACTAAAAAATTTTTTAGATATCAAAGAATAAAATCCATATCCAATCACAAAATGCACTAATAAAATAAAAATCTGCAGAAGATTTCGTTTCAAACTTGTCTGTTCTTTGTCAATCTGAGCTCTGTAATATGTCACATACATACCGACTCCCGCCACAAGATAGAACACCAGAACGGCCTGATAACTAGCAAATGCCCATACCAACAATGGCAAAGATAAAACATACTCAGCAACAATCACGCCTTTATGCCTGCATTGTGTAAGACCATCATACAACACATGCAATGCAACAATTGCACACAAAAGACCAATTGTCAGTTCTACCTGCAACATTGCAAAATAAATGGAAAAACACCAAATTGCGCTGACTGAATAAAGTAATCCAAACAATAATACAGGATAATCATGTTCAATCCGCCAGAACAAAAACATCAGCAAAAATATTCCCAATGAAAACAACAGCAGGAACAACGCTCCGTTAAAATAAGGATTATGCCACATTCCACCTGTAAATTTCTTCGAATAATATCCACCAAAACGTCCAATTTGAAGCCATCCGTCCATATTGGAGGTTCCTCCTAAGATTAATTCCTCCGTATCAATATCTATATTCGTAGAAAATGCATGTTTTCCATAACACATAACAACCGCTAAAAATGTAATCAACATAGACCAGCATTTATCTCGCATGAACGTACTAATCTCTTTGGTAAATTGTTTCATTTTTCTCCCCTTTACTACGCCTCTGTATATTTCAACACAACTGCCGAAATCGGTCCTACCGTGATTTTCAGCTTATTATTCGCAACAACATATTCCGTCTCATCCAACTGGTAGCCGCTCTCCGTTGTCGTGATACATGTTTTCATCACAGCAGCATTCTGCACACCAAGTCTGCGCACATGCAGATTCAGCTCATGTGGCTCATAATCGTTGTTCAGTATCACAACCACTGCCTCGCCCGGCAGAAATCGACCATAACTGACTACCTTATATTCGCCATGCAGAAACATCACAGAACCCTTCATCAGTGCTTCGCTTTCCTTATGCACCTTTATAATATCTCTATGAAACTGGATCAACTCCTGATCCTCTCTGCCCCACGGATATCCACGTCTGTTATCCGGGTCTGTCCAACCACAAAGTCCGGCTTCATCGCCATAATATATCGTCGGCGCGCCTGGCCATGTCATCTGAAACACAACCGCTTCCCGAAATACACCTTTGTTGATATTCTCTCCTGCTGCCTCCGGTCCCATCGTATGGATTCGCCCAACTCTACGGTTCGTACGAGTCAGAAATCGCGAATGATCATGGTTTGACAGCTCGTTCATCGCGATTTCCAGAGAATTCTGATTGAACCGCGACATATGGTGGCGCAAAGCACCGGTAAATGCATCCGGATTTCCAAGCAGATCACCCCGGAATTCATCACTGTGTTTCTCGACACCCGTCAAAAACCATGTAATCGGCTCCATAAATGCATCGTAATTCATAACGGTATCCCACTGATCCCCCAAAAGCCACGCCTTTGGATCTCCATAATGCTCTGCAAGAATCAATGCATCCGGGTTTGCTTTCTTGACTCTTGATCGAAAATCACGCCAGAAACGATGATTAAACTCTTCCGTGTATCCAAGATCTGCAGCGACATCCAAACGCCACCCATCCACGTTGTACGGCGGAGAAACCCATTTTTCACCGATACGCATAATATATTCATATAATTTCTCTGATTCTTCGTAGTTTAATTTTGGAAGGGTATCGTGTCCCCACCATCCATTGTATGTGCCATTATATGGCCACTGCCACGGATCCTGGAACTTGAAGAAGCTGCGGTATGGGCTTTCATAATCTACATATGCACCCTTCTCGTATCCTTCCTGATTCTCGTAAATACATTCACGGTCTAACCACTTATTGAACGAGCCACAATGATTAAATACACCATCCAAAATGACACGCATCCCTCGTTTATGAATCTCCTCCACAAGCTGCGCAAATAACTCGTTGCTTGCTTCCAGGTTTGCCTTATCCGTCACACGCATAATATACTTGCTTGCTTCCTTGTTGACCTTACAACCTTCCGGCAAACACTCTCCGCCATCCTTGACGATCTTACCAAAATGCGGATCTACATAATCGTAATCCTGAATATCATATTTATGATTGGATGGAGAAACAAAAATCGGATTCAGATAGATGACATCCACACCAAGTCCCTGCAGATAATCAAGCTTATCCTTAACACCCTGCAGGTCGCCACCATAAAAACTACGGACATCCATGTTATCCGGGTACTTAAACCAGTCCCTGACTTTACGTGTGCCTTCCCCGATATAACAGTATTCGTTATCCTCGACATCATTAGACGGATCTCCATTGTAGAAACGATCCACAAAAATCTGATAGAATACGGCGCCCCTTGCCCATTTGGGAACAGAAAATCCCGGTGCGATCTGAAAATTATAATCCGGATTCAGATCCTTCTGTGTTCCAAGCTTGTTATAGTAACAAGTAACATTACCCGCAAGCACCATATAATAATAATCAATATCTGCTGTTACCTCTGATATTGTATATGCATAGTAATCAAATAAGTCATCACTGCGTTCCACCTGCATCTTACAACGCTCCCCATTGTAAACCAGGTACACCGCATCTACATTATTTCTTCCAGTCCGAAACCGAAGCACCACCGAATCTCCAATCGAAAGCTCTGCCGGATGACGATAGCTATCTGTTCCATCCGCAAACAATGCGCCGAAATTCAATGCAGTCTTCGTATTATATACATACTGTAATACTTTGAGAGCTTGTCTCTGATTCTCCACCATCAAGAGTATCCTCCCTAATTCTTTTTGACCATTATCTATTATTTTAATACAGGACAGGAATTTACACAATAAAAAAATAAAAAATGAAAGGGAAAAGGACAGCCAACGATCGGCTGTCCTTTTCGGAGAAGGTATTTTGTTACTTTGGGGTGTAGCAAAAAACTATATAATGTATTGGGGGGTTACAAGTATTATTATACATAGAAACCCTAAAAAGTCTGCCCAAACATTTATTTTTTTTAAAATATTTTTTGTGCAAATTCTCTTGAAACAAGTCGCTAAAAATCGTTTTTTGTCGTGTTTTTGTGCACCGTGCACAATTTTGCAGTTTTCATCACTGCAATTTTCACAATCGATTACAGGTTTAATCCTGTTGTATCCAACCCGTCCGGATAGGTTTCTGTTGGACTTTCCTCAAAAAGTGCTTCAAATTCTGCACGATTGATTCGTTCTTTTTCCAACAAAGCTGCCGCACACCGATGCAATACATCCATATGGCTCACAATAATCTGTTTTGCCTCAAGGTAACATTCATCCATGATTCGGCGCACTTCCTTATCAATCATCGCAGCAACCTTCTCACTGTAATTTCTTGCATGTCCAAGATCTCTGCCAAGGAATACTTCTTCCTCACTGTTGACTTCATAGTTAATTAAACCAACCTTCTCAGACATACCGTACTTGACTACCATCGCCTGTGCGGTCTGGGTTGCCTGCTTGATATCTGCTGAAGCGCCCGTTGTAATATCACCAAAGATCAATTCCTCTGCAATTCGACCACCGAAGCTGACCATGATATCCTGCAGCATATGCTTCTTCGTCATAAAAACATTATCATTGTCCGGAAGGGGCATCGTATATCCACCGGCGCCCCGACCATTCGGAATAATCGATACAAGATGTACAGGGCCAACCTCACTCAACAAATGGAACAAAATCGCATGACCACTCTCATGGTAAGCTGTAATACGACGTTCTTTCTCCGGAACCAGGCGGCTCTTCTTCTCGCCTCCAATTCCAATCTTGACAAAACTCTTGTCTACATCTTCCTTCTTAATAAACTGACGATTCTGTTTTGCTGCACAGATTGCTGCCTCATTCATCAGATTCTCCAGATCCGCGCCCGCAAATCCGGCTGTTGTTCTGGCAATCTCATGCAGATCGATGTCATCTGACAAAGGTTTATTTCTGACATGAACACGCAGAATCTCCTCACGCCCTTTAACATCCGGTCTTCCAACCATAACCTTACGATCAAAACGTCCCGGTCGCAAGATTGCCGGATCAAGAATATCCACACGGTTTGTTGCTGCCAGCACAATGATACCTTCATTCGTACCAAAGCCATCCATCTCAACAAGCATCTGGTTCAATGTCTGCTCACGCTCATCATGTCCGCCACCGAGACCAGAGCCTCGTTTTCTGGCAACCGCATCAATCTCATCAATAAATATAATACAAGGTGCATTTTTCTTCGCATCCTCAAACAAATCACGCACACGGCTTGCACCGACACCGACGAACATCTCAACAAAGTCAGAACCGGAAATTGTAAAGAATGGTACTCCTGCTTCACCGGCTACCGCCTTGGCAAGAAGTGTTTTACCTGTTCCCGGAGGACCCTCTAACAAAACACCCTTCGGAATACGGGCTCCCAATGTGTTATATTTCTTCGGATTACGCAGGAAATCTACAATCTCTGCCATATCCTCCTTTTCTTCTTCCAGACCGGCTACATCTTTAAACGTATATTTCTGGTCATTCTCGTTCGACATATGTGCCCGGCTCTTACCAAAATTCATCATTTTGCCGCCACCGGCACCTCCGCCGCCACCGGCACCAGACATATTTGCCATAAAAATCATAACAACGACAAGCAATACTACAATAAGCACAACTGTCGGCAGCCATGTCCAGACGTTGCTCTGACCGCTGATATCATGCAGTTCCATTCGGATGTTTCCGTCTCCTTTGTTCTGAACAATCCGCTGCACCTGATTGACATCCGATACATTAAATTCCTTTTCCTCATTCGTCTGTCGATATGTGATATATACCGTTCCTGTTGGTATCTCCTTATTCTGATAAATCTCTACAGAACCTATCAGTCCCTCAGATACCTCTGCCTGAAAATCAACGATTGTGTAACCATCGTCTGCCTTTGAATTCTTGTTCACGTACCAAATAACGCCACAGAACATTGCAAAGAACAAAATCAGGTAGATTCCGAGTCCTTTCTTTAATCCTTTCATGCTATGCTCCCTTCTGGATAAATTTATGTATTACTCCGAAATCACACCAATATATGGAAGATTTCTATATTTCTGTGCACAATCAAGACCATAACCCACAACAAAACGGTCCGGAATGACAAACCCGGTGATATCCGGCTCTAATTCTACAACACGGCGATCCGGTTTATCCAACAGTGTCACTACCTTAAAGCTTGCCGGCTTGCGTTCCTTCAATATATTGACCAGATAAGAAAGCGTACGGCCGGAATCCATGATATCCTCAATTAGTACCACATCTCTTCCCTCGATGCTCTCGTCCAGGTCTTTAATCATCTTTACAACACCTGAAGATTTTGTATCATTGCCATAGCTGGAAACAGACATGAAATCCATTGTTACCGGTACAGACAGACGTTTCGCAAGCTCACACATAAAAAAAACGCTTCCCTTCAGTACTCCGATAATATGAATTGTCTTTCCTGCATATTCCATGCTCAACTGCTCTGCAATCTCCGCAATTCTTGCCTCAACTGCCTCCGCATCAATCATAACATCAATCTTTTGTTCCATCTTGTTCTCCTTTACTTTCATACTGTATTTTTATGATTCTGTTTGTGTTCTCATCTACATGATATGCCGGACTAAACCGAAGTCCAACCACCCAAAGGATTTCCTTCCCGCATGCTACAACCGGCCAATCCCCGCGTTTTGCACGGTCAACCTTCGCATCAATAAAAACACGGGACAATTTCTTCGTATTACCATTCACATCAATCACAATAAAATCTCCATCTTCCGGTGTACGGACACACAGAGTACCTTTTATTTTACCATAATCCACAAATTTAGTATAGATTTTTTTCGGAATCGGATTTTGAAATGCAAAATCTTCAATTTCAACGGATAGCTTTCCCTTTTGCGGGATTTCATAATCACCTGAATGATTAAGTTCAAAACAATAATCCACGATTTCCGGTGCTTTGTCGGTTATAATAAGTTCCCCATAATTCCGCCTTGCTGAAATTCCATACGGCAGCTGTACTGAATTTCCGGTATCTTGGTAAATAAGTGCCACTACTGCCTGTATATGCTTCCGTGTAATGTCCTTCTTTTTCTGCGCTACCTGTCCAATCGCTTCCCATATGATATGTTCCTGCAGTACAGGTCCCGACTTATATAATTCAGATATAGAAAGTGTCACCGTCTTTCCGAACGTATCTTCCATTCCGATTGATTCATATTGATTCATCGCCTGTGTATGAATATATTCATAGCTCAGTGCTGCATCGCTCGCAAGCATACAGATATGCTCCACTGCACGGTCATTTAATTCCCGCATAACCGGAAGAATGCTATGACGGATTTTATTTCTGGCATAGTCCAGTTCTGCATTTGTTGAATCCTGACAAAACGTCTGTCCAATTTCTTCCAGATATGCTTCGATTTCTTTTCTTGACACTCCAAGCAGAGGACGAATGATATCCCCCCGGCTTGCCGCAATTCCTGCCAATCCCTTCAGTCCGCTGCCTCGAACCATATGAAAAAGCACTGTCTCTGCCACATCATCCTGGTTATGCGCAACCGCAATCTTATCAAAATGCAACTGAAGCAGAAGCTCTTGCATACACTGATACCGGTATTCCCGTCCGGCTTCTTCCACCGTCATACCCAGATTTTGGGCATACACCGGGATATTCTTTCGATACTCTTTGTAAATGAATCCAAACTTCTCACATAAGTTCTTCGTAAACGCGGCATCCCGGTCTGCTTCCTTTCCACGGATGCCATGATGCACATGTACTACCACAATCCCCTGCTCTGAGATCTGCAGTACAGGTGCCAGCCGTTTCAGCACACAAAGCAGGCATACCGAATCTGCACCGCCGGACACGCCGATCACCAGACGATCTCCAACCTGTATCAAAGAATGCTCCTGTATATAATTATAAACCCTCTGTTCAAATAAATTCATCGCAGCTCCTAAATCTGATTTTGCCTTTTTATATTAGCACAAACGCAGTTTGAAGTATAGGCATTCACAGATTTTTCATCACCTTACACACGACGATTGTCGCATCATCTTTAAGTCTTTTTCCACAGACACTCCGAATCTCTCGAACGATTGTGTCCACAATTTCCTCCGGTTCGCCATCATCGAATTCTGATAACAGAGTGTTCATGTAGTCATCTTTATTTTCAAACAGAATACTGTCCAGTACGCCATCACTCACCATGACAATGTAGTCTCCGGCATAATACTTCTTACTGCTGCATTCACAGCCAGCATCCTCAACGATTCCAATCGGAAGTGATGTTGATTTGATACACTCCATCCATTCACCCCGCCGGATATAGGTTGTCGCTGCTCCGTATTTGACAAGATGCCCGACACCCGTATACAAATCAAGCAGCAACATATCCAGAGTCGTAAAATGTTCTCCCTTATTTTTTTCGGCAAGATAGGCATTGACCAGCCGCACTGCCATCTCCTGTTCAAACCCGGTTGCAACCAGTTCTTCAACCGCAGCTAAAAGTTCCTCGCTGTCTTTTGCCGCCTGCATACCGTTTCCCATACCATCCGCGATCATTAAAAGTGCCTGCCCGTTCTTCAGAGTGCCAATATAGAAATTATCCCCGGAGATGACGTCCTCCTGGCAGGAAAGCCGTCTGGCTGCCGTCTGCAGACGAAATGCCGGCTTTTGGTTCAGGATTACAAGATCATAGTTTCTGCCAACCATCTGCCGGCTGTCTTCCCCGATTTCAAAAGGAATCCCCGTCTCTCTGCTTGCAATCTTACGCACCGCTTCTGCACCGACCAGCCTGCCACGTCCCACACGCGCATCCGCATAAAGCTGGTATCTGCCGTTTTGTGCTTTTAACAAGGTAAGTGATTTAACGTGTACGCCCATTCGTCCAAGTTCGGACACAATCGCTGTCTCTGCATCCTTACGCATAGCAACCGGACTATCCAACTGCTTTGTAAATGTTTCCAGCATTGTGCCGATCTGCGCAAATCCAATGCGCTGTCCTTCGGTTCCTGCAAATGTATAATCAATTCTCTTTAATGCATCTGAGAACTCCCGTACGCGGGCGAGTGTGAGTTTTCCCCACTCTCCCCCTGAAAGCGATGTTGTATCTCCCTGTTGCCGTATCTGCACGAATAACCGTCCCGGCAAAAACAATAGAACAAACTCTGTCGCAACGAGCGCCTTAATCCCGGACTCTGAAAGCATCTCAGGAAACACAAAATATCCAAGTGTGCATGCACAAATCCCAAAGACGACAAGACTTCCATATCGTCCCATATGAAAAAATTCCGTCAATCCATTTACAAGGACAGTGAGGAACACCCACGCCACAAGTATCTGCATATCGGATGTACGCAAAGCATAGATGGCTCCAGCAATCGCCGCCCACGACACACCTGCGGAAAACCCAAAACGATATGACACATAAAAAATGGTAAACAGACACACACTCGCGAGCACCTCAACGGTTCCTGCAATCTGAATCGGAATTCCTGCAAGAACTGTCGTTGCAAGAATCAATACGGCAAGCATTGTCTGCGTGTCAGACAAAAAATACAGCCTGTCCTCCGCAATATTCCGATACGCGAAGCAATATGCAAGCATAAAAGAGAAAACCAGCACTCCCTCTGCACATGCCATAGGAATCCCGAGTGCATCCGGCAGCATATAAGACGCTCCAATCTGAAGAACCATCGTTATAAGTCCGACCAGCACCGAAAGCAGAAAAGAACGTGGATACAGAAGCTGCAGTTTTCTGCTCCTCACAACCACCGCCGCAACCATCCAGATTACCGGATAAATCCACGTTCCCTGTTTTACAAAACCATCCTGTTCCAAAAATGCGCCAAATAAGCCAAGCAACATCAACCACGGGTTTCTCCCACAGGCACTCCCCGCACCGATAATTGCAGTTCCAAACGGTGCAGTTCCAAACAGGTTGCAGCGTCCCACACAATATACAGTCAGAAAATCGGCGATACCGGAAAAAATCTTTTCCATCTTCATTCTCTCAATCCCCTCTACCAGATGGTTGTTCTATATTACAAATTTGCCATACAAGTTTATACAATTCTTCCGGATGTGTGTGTCTAACAATGACGGAGAATTCAAAGAATTTATAGACATTTTTACACAAAAAAGCTCCCGACCTGTGTCGGAAGCTTCTTACCGTCAATCCTGTTTTCTTTATTCTGCAGGGCGAATCACCAATTCATCCGGATGTACCAGACCCAGCTTGTCTTTTGCAACATCCTCAATATACTCATTCGTCTGCATATATTTCTCCTGTGCATCGAGGTTTGCCTGTTCCTGCTTTGCCTCTTCCACCTTTAATTCCATCGTCTTTTCCGTCTCAGCCAATTGCTTACTCTTAGCATGCAATGTCGATGCATGCACAACTGAAGTTACGCATACAAATACAACCGCTACTATAACCAAAAATGTAATAACCGGCGATTGACGATATCGAATTGATTTTCTTGCACTGCTTTTTGCCATTTCCATACCCACTTTTCATACCTAAAGATATTTACATTTTACCCTTATTATCGCTATTTTTCAACATTTTCTTATGCTTTTTCGCGGATTTTTTTACCTTGTACAAGATGTAGTTTGCAGACTTCATCAAAACACAACTTATAGTATAGTGAAACAGAATTACACCAAACAAAATTCCAACTGCCATATACCAGTGCAGCACACCATCCCCATAGGTATGAATTCCTTCCAGCGTAATGTATGTCCATACCAGCCAGAAGCAGACATCTTCCATCGCTATTAAAATTGAATTATGAGATACCACGCGTCGAAACACACGCAAAAGATCATACGACAGTGTGAGGGCGATTCCCATGGCGACACTCATCAGAAACATGGCACCCTGCCGTATTAATACATCCATCAATTATCGAAACAGCCGCTTTGCGATTGCAGCAGCCTTCTTCTTTCCCTTTTTTTCGGAATACAACATCCCCTGTATCGTACCGGTCAACTGGAGTTCACCCTTCTCCATATCCAGTTTCTCTGCATGCAGATTCTGTCCCTTGATTGCAAGATGATCTGCTGTTGTTTCCACCTCAACAAGTTCCGGTTCCATGGATATCACTTTTTCCAGTCCGGTGAGGCTCATATGTGCACGCTGTGTGATGTGTATCATATGACTTTCCATGTATGCTCCTGCACACTTGCTATAGCTTATATATATGCAGACAGCCTGTCATTTATGAGTTTTCACCATGCATCAGAGATATTCAAACATCTCCTTTGCATCTTCCTTCTTGGTCGAGTCTGCAATCATTGTTACTTTGACCTTCACCGATTTATTGCCAAATGATATCTCGATAACATCTCCAACCTTAACGTCATAGGAGGCTTTTACAACCTTTTCATTTACCATCACCCTGCCTGCATCACACGCGTCATTTGCCACCGTACGACGTTTGATTAGACGAGATACTTTCAAATACTTATCCAAACGCATAACTTGTTCCTCCTTGCTTTTCTGTCATATGAAAAAGCTGCCGCGATATGCGACAGCTTTTCACTCTTTATCGAAAATCTTTTTCGTAAGAATCAGATTAGTTTAAAGAATCCTTTAAAGCCTTACCAGCCTTGAACTTAGGAGTCTTAGAAGCAGCGATCTTCATTGTCTCGCCTGTTCTTGGGTTACGTCCCTCACGAGCAGGTCTCTCAGCTACTTCAAATGTACCAAATCCAACCAACTGAATCTTCTCACCATTCTTTAACTCTTCTGCTACTGTCTCTGTGAAAGCCTTGAGTGCCTTCTCAGCTTCTGTCTTCTTAAGTCCAGCCTTCTCAGCCATCTTTGCAACTAATTCATTCTTGTTCATCGAAATTTCCTCCTATAAATAAAACGATGTTTCTTGACCACATCCCCCGCGGTCGAATCTTATTTTATCAGCATTTACGAGAAATGCCCTACGCATATTTATACCTTGTTGCCCTTTGTTTGTCAAGGAAAAAAGCCAAGTTTTTGGGAATTTCGATGCTAATTTTAACCTTCCATCTGTTTCCCAAGGAAATTTGCTGCAATCGCCGCTGCTTTCACCTCTGATTCACCTATTTGCTTGCTTCCATCCCGACTAAGCAAAATTACCGCGCCTATCGCATCGCCCTCACAAATAATCGTCTGTACAATCTCTCCATCATACTCATTATCGCCATGTCCGAGAATCCTGATAAACTTCTTCTCACCTTTTCGAGCCAGAATCGCTTCGCGGTCATTGATTGCATCTTCCAATTCCCGGTGCAGCGATTTACCGAGTAAATCCTTCTTTGAAATACCTGCAACCGCGATAATCTGATCCCGATCACACACACAGACACCACAGCCAAGACTTGATGCAATCGCATCTACATATTCCTGCGCAAATGCGGACAGCTCTCCAATCGGTGAATATTTTTTGAGTACAATCTCTCCATCTTTATCTGTAAATATCTCAAGCGGGTCGCCTTCCCGAATCCGTAATACCCGTCTTATCTCTTTTGGAACAACGATTCTGCCAAGCTCATCGATCCGTCTGACAATTCCTGTTGCCTTCATTTGATTATTCCTCCTGTTCTCCTGATATACTTCCATTTTTGTACTGTATGGGTAGTATGTGGAAAATCAAAAGAAATATTCGATTGTTATTTAAAGAAATTAATAAACTTTCGCTACATAGAGATCATCTCAACGGGTTCCGCTTCTTATTCTCTGTCATTCAAAAATGGATTTCGTATTCTCCTATTGTAATTTTTGGATTGCACCTATTGTGATTTCATACTGTTCCTTCACTTTTTCAAACATCTCATCCGTGCCGTCTAATTCTTTCGCCCGGAGCTTTTCCGTGAGTGCGGAACTCACGGAGAACAGCTTATCAAATCCTAAATTTACGCACACACCCTTCAATGTATGTGCTGCTCGAAATGCACTTTCGACATTGTTTTCCTGTAACGCTTCCTTCAATGTTTCATAGGACTTATCATTTAAAAATTTGAGGGCAAACCGCTGTACCATCTGCTCACTACCCAGACGACCCAGCACTTCATCAAAATTAGACCCCATTTCTTCATAACATGCTCTTACATCCATCTTTGTATCCCTTTCGTAAATCGCATATCCGGTCTGTCATCTATCTATTCACTAAAATCTTTATAAAATAAACATCAAATCCCCATAAGAAGGCATCGGCCACATCTCTTTGTCAACAATCATCTCCAGACTGTCAACCGGAGTACGCAATGCTGTCATAGCCGGCATGATAATATCGCGGCAATATTTTGCTCGTTCCGGCCCCTCTTCCATATTCTCAATCTCACCTGTTACATGGACGAGATAATTGAGCGCTCCATAACTATCTGCCAACAAAGATGATGTCTTATCCAAAAGCTTCTCCTGCACACTCACATTGTAGCTGGCTCCGGCAGCCCGAACCTGATTCACAGACTCTGCAAGCACAGTCGTGTATTTCACAACCGCCGGAATAATCTGCTTGGTTGCCATATCAATCATCGTTCTTGCCTCAATATTGATTGCCTTTGCATAAATCTCATACTGGATCTCTGCTCTTGCAGAAAGCTCAGCCTTCGTAAACACTTTGAAATGCTCAAACATAGCGACAGCAGAATCTGTAGTAAGGGCCGGAATCGCATCGACCATGGTTGGAAGGTTTGGAAGTCCTCTGCGCTTCGCTTCCTCCTGCCATTCCTTGGAATATCCATTACCACTGAAGATAATACGCTTATGCTGTTCCATATATTCTACGATTAACGCATTCAATTCTTTTTCAAAATCATCGGCCTTCTCCAGTCTGTCACAGGCCGCTTCAAACGCCTCAGCAGCAATCGTATTCAAAACAACATTACAGTTTGACAACGAATCCTGTGAACCAAGCATACGGAACTCGAACTTATTTCCTGTAAATGCAAACGGTGAAGTACGATTACGGTCCGTTGCATCCTTGCGGAAGTCAGGAAGTGTTGTAACACCCGTTGCAAATTTTTCACCCTTGATACTATGGGTTGCCTCACCATTTTTCAATATCTGATCTAATACATCTTCAAGCTGATCGCCAAGGAATACAGAGATTACAGCTGGTGGTGCTTCATTTCCACCCAGTCTCTGATCATTTCCGACATCGGCTGCTGACACACGAAGCAAATCCGCATGCTCATCAACTGCCTTTAAAATACATGCAAGCACAAGAAGGAACATCTTGTTCTCATGTGGGTTCTTGCCCGGCTCAAGCAGATTCACACCATCATCAGAAGTCAGGGACCAGTTATTGTGCTTACCGGAACCATTTACGCCGGCAAATGGCTTCTCATGAAGCAGGCAGCGCATACCATGACGGCTTGCTACCTTCTTTAAAATCCGCATCATAATTTGATTGTGATCCTGTGCAATATTCACCGGTGCATAGATTGGCGCCAGCTCATGCTGTGCCGGAGCAACCTCATTGTGCTGTGTCTTCGCAGCAACACCAAGCTTCCAGCACTCCTCATTTACTTCCTTCATATATGCACTGACACGCTGACGAATCGTACCAAGATAATGGTCATCCATCTCCTGTCCCTTTGGCGGCATTGCCCCAAACAGCGTACGACCTGTATAAATCAGATCCTTACGTTTCAACCATTTTTCTTTATCAACCAGAAAATATTCCTGCTCGGCACCAACCGATGGTGTCACACGTTTTGCAGTTGTATTTCCGAACAATCTCAATATACGAAGTGCCTGTTTGTTGATTGCTTCCATCGAACGAAGCAGCGGTGTCTTCTGATCGAGTGCCTCCCCTGTATACGAACAGAATGCGGTAGGAATACAAAGGATTCCACCTGCCGAATCATGACGGACAAACGCCGGTGATGTACAATCCCATGTCGTATAGCCTCTTGCCTCAAAAGTAGCTCGCAGACCTCCGGAAGGGAAGGAAGATGCATCCGGCTCACCCTGAATTAATTCCTTTCCGGAGAAGGACAATAATACCTTTCCGTTTTCTTTTGGTGCTGTGATAAATGCGTCATGTTTTTCTGCTGTCACACCTGTCATCGGCTGGAACCAATGACTAAAATGTGTCGCACCTTTCTCGATTGCCCACTCCTTCATCTCATGAGCCACCACATCTGCGATTTCAAGAGACAGTTCCTTACCTTCTTCGATTGTCTCCTTCAGTTCCTTATAAACTTTCTTCGGAAGTCTCTCTTCCATAACTGCATCGTTGAACACATCACAGCCAAAAATTTCTGTTACATTTACATTTTCTTCCATATTGTCCTCTAAACCTGTCCTTTCGCAATTTGGGATGTTACTAAATATATTTTATACACGGAATCCGTTCATGGTTCCCTGCATTGCTTCGATACTTGCAAGCACCTGCTCTGTCTCTACGGATACCTGTTCGCTGGTTCCTGTGATTGTCTGCAGATTCTCATTGACTGCCTGAACAGCCTGGTCTAATTCTTTCTGTGCCTGTGTGATCGTATTCATCACTTCCCCGATATTTTGTACCGATGCCGTTAATTCCTCTGCCTCTGCACCAAGGTTTGCGCTTACATCGGCATAATATGTGGAGTCATCCTTATAATCCTCTGCAAGACCCTCAAGCCTATCGTAATCCTCCATAACAACCGTGTCAATAAAAGCGAGAATTTCATTGCTTGCATCTGACAGTGCCGCAACGCTTTCCAACACACGCTCTGTAAGTGCCTGTACCTTTCCTATCTCATTTCCGGTATCGGTTGCCAGATTGTTGATCTCTCCGGCTACAACGGCAAATCCACGTCCGCTCTCACCTGCACGTGCCGCTTCAATAGAAGCATTTAAAGCAAGCAGATTCGTCTGTGACGCAATATCCTCAATTGCATGGGTCACTTCTGAAATCTCATGTATCACCTGCACTCCGGCAATTGCCTGTGTCAGTTTTTCATGGTTCTGCTGTGTCATCGTGACTGCATGGTTTTTGTTCTTCAAAAGCACTGGAACGATCTCATCCACACGTTTTACAATCTCTCCGGATCTCTGTGCCATCTCCTGTGCCTGATCCGCAAGCACTTCTACTGCCTGTGCAACATTCTCACATGTATCATTGATATTCTGGATACTGCTTGTCTGCGTCTCAACACTGGCACCGGTCTCTTCCATTACGGCAGATATCTCCATAATATTTCCATTCATTGAAGCAACACCGCTACTTGCCTGATTCATCTGATCCTGAATTTTCAAGGATTCCCCTTTTGTCTGCCGGATCGTTTCTATGAATCTTGTCTCCATCTCACCGATCAGATACTCGATTTCTGCCACCTCAGACTTATGCTGTATGGTCTCATCTTCCCCGATCACATTCTCCTTCACGAAATGCTTCATCTTATCCATCGGCTTCAAAGACTGTGAAATCAGCTTGTACACAAGCACAATCGTAATGAGCATAAGTACCACACCAAGCACGATCGGCATAATCAGATTCTGACGGATATCGGCTTTAATCACACTCTTGTTCTGTGTAACACCCAGCTTCCAGCCGGTTGCATCCAGATTGGAAACAGCAATGTATTTTGAAACACCGTCATAATCTTTAAATTCTTCCACCTTGTCTGATGCCAGATTGATGTCCACCTCGTCTGTGAGCGTCGTGTTGCCATCTTCACCCGGCTGAAACGACTCATTTGCATGGGTAATGACATCTCCGTTCTGTGTTAAAAGGAAGGTCTGTATACTGTCATCCGAACTGATTCCCTTGGTCTGGTCAATCAACTTGTCGATCGTGATATCTGCAAGCATCATCGCCTGTTCTCCCTGAATCGTCATCGGTTCCGCGATACTCACGATCATCTGTCCGGTTGCAAAATCCACATATGGGTCCGTGTAGATCAATCCATCCGCTTCGAGCGCCTGTGTCCACCAGTCTCTTGTCGAAGGATCAAGATCCAAGTCGGAGTGATCTGCCGGAAGTACACCTCCGTTATACCCGAAACAACAATAATACATCAGTGCTGCATCATTTTGTGCAAGACAGCTTTCAAGATAATCCATGATTTCCTGCTTGTCCTTCGTGTTCATAAATGCAAGCGTATTCCGGATCGTATGTATGATCTCGCCCTGTTTCGTAATCCATTCATCCATAACCTCCGCGTTCGTATCGGCAGTTTCTTTCAACAGTTCTTTTTTACCGTTTACTGTTACCCGCGATGTTGATGCGCCATTTGCAAGTGCCGTGATTAATATGATCAAAACCGTACAAATCGCTGTCGTTATCACAAGATTTCCTTTAATTGTTCTTTTCACAGGTCTGCCCCCTTGTATTATTATTTTTTTTATAGTATATTTTATGAAGTTTGCTTTGTCAAACAATATAATAGGTAATATGCCGCAATCTTTTATTATCTGACGGCATTTTTATTCAGGAGGAAAATATATGCAACGGGAATCTTTTAAATCCCGTCTTGGTTTTCTGCTTGTTTCGGCAGGATGCGCCATCGGTATCGGAAATGTCTGGCGTTTCCCTTATGTCGCAGGCGAAAACGGCGGCGGTCTTTTTGTGCTCTTTTACCTGATTTTTCTGGTAATCATGGGACTACCTGTTTTGACAATGGAATTCGCAGTCGGTCGTGCAAGCCGTAAGAGTGCGGTACTCGGTTACAAGGCGCTTGAAAAGCCCGGCAGCAAATGGCATATCCACGGCTGGTTCGCCATGGCCGGATGCTATCTGCTGATGATGTATTACACAACCGTATCCGGCTGGATGCTTTCTTATTTTTATAAGTTTGCAACCGGCGCATTTCATTCCGGGATGGACACAGACGCAACTTCTTCCGTGTTCACCGATCTGCTCGGTGATCCGCTTCAGATGACGCTCTGGATGGTAATTATCGTAGTCGCAGGATTTCTCATCTGCAGCCGCGGCTTGCAAAATGGTCTGGAAAGGATCAGTAAATTCATGATGCTGGCGCTGCTTGCTCTGATTTTAATCTTAGTGATACATAGTCTGACATTGTCCGGTGCGAAGGAAGGCTTGAAATTCTACCTCGTGCCAAATGCAAAAACCGTCTCTGAAGTCGGTCTCAAAAACGTGATTTCCGCCGCGATGAACCAGTCGTTCTTCACTCTGAGTCTGGGTGTTGCGGCAATGGAGATCTTCGGAAGCTACATGAGCAAAGACAATACGCTCGCCGGGGAGGGCGTCCGTATCTGTGCGCTTGATACATTTGTCGCAATCATGGCAGGACTGATCATCTTCCCGGCATGTTTCAGCTATGGCGTGGAAGTCGGCGCCGGTCCGAGTCTGATCTTTGTCACACTGCCAAACGTATTCGTGAATATGGCAGGCGGCAGGATCTGGGGAACACTGTTCTTCCTGTTCATGACATTTGCCAGCTTCTCGACGGTTATCGCCGTGTTCGAGAACATCATTTCCTTCTGTATGGATATGTTCCATATCAGCCGGAACAAAGCGTCACTCATCAACTGTGTTATCATTCTGATCGCGAGCATGCCTTGTGTCCTTGGCTACAACGTATGGAGTAATGTGCATCTGATCGGCGGTCGTGACGTACTCGACACGGAAGACTTCTTAGTCAGCAACCTGCTGTTGCCGCTTGGTTCACTCGTCTATCTGTTGTTCTGTGTTACCAAATGGGGATTTGGATTTGATAACTACATCGAAGAGGCAAATACCGGAAAAGGGCTTAAAATCAGCCGGAAATTAAAGCCGTATTTCCAGTTTATACTGCCGGTTTTGATTCTGATCATTCTGATTCAGGGATTGTTGTAGCCGGATCCGGGGAGATCATCGCATTGCCTTTGTCAATTGCACTTGCCATTGCCTCCGGTGTCAATCCGGAGCAGGGTCTGTACACGGCGATCATCGCAGGATTCTTTATCTCCCTGCTCGGTGGCAGCCGCGTGCAGATCGGCGATCTGTACACGATTAAGGCAGGCTTCCCGAAATTCGCCGCCCCGCAGCTTTCGTTCGCACTTGTGAAAGAACTGATCTCACCGGCATTTACAATCGCAATCTTAGCGTCCATCGAATCGCTGCTTTCCTGTGTTGTATCCGATGGTATGATCGGTGGGCATCACCGCTCGAATGCGGAATTAGTCGGTCAGGGTGTCGGTAACATCATGTCGTCTCTCTTCGGCGGTATCCCGGCAACCGGAGCAATCGCCAGAACCGCAGCCAATGTCAAAAACGGCGGACGTACACCGATTGCCGGTATCGTCCATGCAATCACCCTGCTGTTGATTCTGTTGTTCCTGATGCCGTATGCATCTATGATTCCGATGACGTGTCTTGCCGCAATCCTGATCATGGTTGCCTACAACATGAGCGGCTTCAAGACATTTGGCCACATGATTAAGACCGCACCGAAAAGCGATATTCTCGTTCTGATCACAACCCTGCTTCTGACGGTATTCTTCGATCTGGTTGTGGCTATCGAGATCGGTATGGTCATGGCAGCATTCCTGTTCATGAAGCGAATGTCCGATGTCGGTGAAGTGAAACCATGGATTTACAAAGAAGATCTGGACAAAAACGAGATTTCCGAGCACACGGACCTGAAGAATGTACCGCATAACACAATGGTATATGAAATTCTCGGCCCGATGTTCTTTGCGGAGACAAATGACTACCTTGCATTTACACATGAAAAACACAAGAATGTTCTGATTCTTCGTATGCGCGATGTTCCGGCTATGGACATCACCGGGCTGGAATCACTCGAAGAAGCATACAAGACGTGCCAGAAGAAAGGCATCCACTTACTGCTCTCCCACGTGAACGAGCAGCCACGCCACGTAATGGAGAAGGCCGGCTTCGTAGAAAAACTCGGCGAAGAGAACTTCTGTGAGAATATTGACGTTGCGTTAGAGAAAGCGGCAACGTTTGATAATTAAGCATTCCGCTTACCATAACAAAAAGCCCCGATTGCGTCTGTGGATATATTTCCAATCACACCGGACTGCAACAGGGGCTTTTTTGTATTATATAATTGCTTTGGTTCTCTCCATCACATCCTGCAGGATTTTCAGGTTGTGCAACGTGTCCTCAGTCTCCAGTGAATGGTTGGCATTCTCGTAGACATGCATCGGAACGCCCTGTACTTCACTCATCCGGATCACCGCAGGCACATCGCTCCACGGATCTGCCGTTCCGATAAATGCCGCCGCATGCTTCGGTACGAAGGTATAGGTTGCTTCAAGCGGCGTATATAAGATATGACGAAGTTCTGCTTTCGTTCCCGCTTCTTCGAGCTTCTGTGCATAGGCAGATGCAATAACCGTACCAACGCTCTTCGACACAAACAACACTTCCGCATACGCTGTAACATCTACCCCGGCAAGCTGTTCTTCCGCCTGTGCATACAATGCATGGAAAGCCGCCTCCATCTTCTCTTTGTTCCCACGGATATTTCCTGCCTGATAATCGTATTTCAACGCAATCAGTTCATAGCCTGCTTCGCCCGCCAGCTTCCGGCTGTAATATAGAAGCGGCTTGTCCGCATGGTATCCGATTCCCGGGAAAAATATTGCTAATTTTTTCATAGTTATGTTCCTCGTTTTTCATTTTGATTGTATTATACGTTGCTAGATTTTCAGATACAAGGTAAAAGCGAAAAAAACATTGCACTTTTGATTCTGCTATGTTAGGATGAATCAAAGCATTAAATTTCAATTCTATTTTTTATCTATTATCTTAGAATCCAAGAACTTCGATGCTTTGAATTCACACTACAACATAAGCAGAGAGGAAATGGACTTTGAGATTAGGAGATTTTATTTCCTCCTGCACATAGAGCAATGTGCTCGGAAATGGAGGAAACTTTATGAATAAGAATCATGAAACACAGATGCATAAAATCCGCAACAACAATTGCGATGTGCAGACATTTTACTGTATGAACGAATCTGCAGAAGAACCGCTGGTGGCAAACCGCGAGTACAAAGACACTGTATTCCGGATGTTATTTTCGGAGAAAACAGAGTTATTGTCACTGTATAATGCGCTTAACGGAACATCCTACGAAGATCCGGAAGAATTGGAAATTACAACGCTTAAAAATGCAATTTACATGACTGTGAAAAATGATATTTCCTGTGTGATTGACATGCGGCTCAATCTGTATGAGCATCAATCCACGGTAAATCCGAATATCCCACTGCGTGATCTGGATTATGTTGCACGGACGTATTCGTTATTTTATAGAGATGAGGATATTTACTCCCCACGCATCATCCGCTTGCCCAATCCGAAGTTTATCGTATTTTATAATGGACTTGATAAGCAGCCTGCAAGACAGGAAATGCGGCTGTCCGATGCATATGCGAATAAGGAAGAACATCCAAGTCTGGAGTTGATCGTGGTACAGATCAACATCAATCCCGGGTATAATGATGAATTGTTAAAAAGTTGTCCATCGTTGTATGGTTATATGCAGTTCGTTGAAAAAATCCGTAAAAATCAGAAGACAATGCCACTGACAGAAGCAGTCACGCAGGCGGTAAATGATTGTATCAAAGAAAATATATTGGCTGATTTTTTGAAGAAAAATAAAGCGGAGGTAGTCAGTATGAGTTTATTTGAATATGATGAAAAGAAGCATGAGCGGACAATGATAGAGATTGGTCGAGAGGAAGGAGATATCCGTAGATTATCGTTACAAATTATTAAAAAGATACTCAAAAACAAATCATTGGCTCAAATTGCAGACGAATTAGAAGAAGATCCTGAAACCATCCAGCCTCTATATAACGTTGTATTACAGCATGCACCCGATTTTGACATGGATGAAATCATGAAAGACGTATCTGCTATGCAAAAATAATATAGTATTAAAAATGCCAAGGCGTTGTTTCACTCGTCTTGGCATTTTTATCTCAAGCATATCTTTTATTGAATTGCATTTACATTTTCTGCGATATAGCCTTTATAGTCAAGCTGCATTTCTTCTCCAATATTTAATCCCTGCATAAATGCATCATACTCTGGCTTATCGACGGTTCGCGTCTCCCCAGTTGCACGATCTGTTATGTAATAGATACAACCATCCCCGTCGAGATCCTGTTCATCCGGGAATTCATAACTCGACAATGATTTATCCCAGTTTGATACGTCATAAAGCCGGACAATCTGTCCATTCTCGAATTTACCGTACGTACATGGCCAAATGCTGGATGGTCCCTGATTATGTGATATGTCAAATCTCACATATCCTGTGGCATAATACGTCGCATAAGGACCCGTATTATATTTTACTTCTACGGTTTTTGTATCCGTATTATACGTATATGCAAGGCCCCAGTACCCAGCCACGCATGCAGCCAATCGTTTAAAAGTGAGTTCTACTTTTCCATCTCCGTCAATATCTGCAATTGCAAACAAATCATCTTCAACCCAATTAAATCCAGGTTCCGTAGTATCCCAAGAAACTCCATCCGTTCCCAATAATGTTCCCGTCGAAAGGCCAGACAACAAAAACTCCTTGTACGCCGCTTTCGCCGCTTTATCATAATCCATTTTTGATACACCAATGTCATTGGATTCGTCCATAGCAGCCACTGTCGTCTCCTGCGTTGTCTCCTCCGTGGTCACCACTGTAGTTTCTTCTGTTTCCGTCGTATTCTCTGTTGTCTCTACAACTGCGGTCACAGTTGGTGCATCCGTCGGTTTTACACTCTCCGGTTCCCGTGTTGTTATCGCATGATGCACTCCAAAGCCTATCGTAGCTGCAATTGCCACTCCAGCAAGACCAATCGCGATTTTTCCACCGATCGTACCAAGAAATCCTGCCAGTGATCCACCTCTAGCACTTCCACCTGTAACTTCCGGTCCTGCCGCCGCACTACCATCCCCTGTTTTGAATTTATTTTTTTTCTCCGTGTTGTTTGAATTCATTGGTTCTCCCCCTTCGTAAAACATATTTGCTTATTGTATGTACTCTATTTTATAGTATAATTACAGGTTTTTATCTTTTTATTTTTTTATTTAGAATTTTCCATCCGCATCCGGAATTGACGGATCTTCATTCAGAATTGTTTCGTCCTCAAACAAAGGATGCCATTCCAGCTTTTTATATGTAAATGATGCTTTATACGTCTCAAACTCCGAAGCGGAAACCTCCTGATAATAACCACTATAGTTTTCATCCCTCATTTGTCTTAGCAGAAAATCATAATCATAATTATCATAATTGACCGTTCCATCCGAACCGCCATGCACATACCATGTAGTGGCAATTACCTTGTAATATTTTTCACCACCACCTGTATCGATCTTCAAATATCCCACATCGTTATCCATATAATCTGAAATCAGTTCAAACCGGCTGTCTACTTTATCATATAAGAACTCTTCTGCTTCATCCGACAGATACAGATCCTTTTGGTAAAATGTAACGACTCCGTCAATGTCATCCCGCACATAGGTATGTCGTATTTCAACCTGTCTTGTCTCACTGTTCCAATATCCAAAGTAAATGTCTTCCATGCCATCTCCATTGATATCCGCCACAGCATAAAAGCAATTCTTCCGCTCATATGGAGCTAAAGACTCGCCAACCTCAGCATCGTCTCCCCTTGTACCACTTCCGGTTGTATGATAACTATCTACATTTTGACGCGTCTCTTCCAATTTCAAGTCAACCCACGAAATCTCTTCAGTTGTTGCCTCCTGTACGGGTGCCGGTCCATCCTCCCACATAAGCGCGCCATTGCCATCCTCTTCTTCTATCGCTACCGAGTGTCTTTCCGGTTCGGACGATGCATGATGGATTCCCAGACCAATTCCGACGACCGTAGCAGCTCCGGCGACTCCAACTGCCACTTTTCCACCAACCGTACCAAGGAATTTTGCGATTCCATGTGCGGATGCTTTCGCCGCTGCACCTGCAGCACCACCTGCCTGTCCGGTTACCGCGGTACCTGCAGCACTCCCTGCCTGTCCTGCCGTGGTTCCTGCAATACCACCTGCCTGTCCCATTACCGCAGATGTTCCTGCCACGCCACCAGCCTGCCCGATTACCGCAGATGTTCCTGCCACGCCACCAGCCTGCCCGACCATCGCGATTGCACCAGCCGCACTTCCTGTGATTCCGACATGCGCGATGCCCGTCACTTTTCCAATATAATTCTGAAACAAAATATACAGCCAAGGGGTATCCTTCAAGCTGAATTTATGCGAGTTTTCCTGCTGTACCGCATATGCCGGTGCCTGCGCAAGCTCTGAGACTGCAGAAAGCATCGCCGTCCGCGTCTGTCCGAGTGTACGTTTTACCGCCCGCGTCGTACATCCCGTTTTTTCTACAATCGCTGGTACGCTCTCGCCAAAATAATAATACGACTGGAATACAATCTTTTCCATCGGTGATAGCGCCTCGATCACAGCCTGCACCTGCTCTGTAAATACCCGATTTTCAGACAATTCCTCGGTGATTGCGAGAGCTTCATCCTCTGCCGCATAATCATAGAATGGCATATCCAAACCACTATCTGCGGATTCCACAGTCTGTGCATTTACAGAATCCATCTCTGGCTGCATGTCAGAATTTCCTGTCGATACAGCATTTTCCTTTAGGTATTCCAACACTTCCTCATTTGCAAGCTTTGCACTCCACGCATAAAATGCCTCCGTCTGCGGAAGTGCCTGCACATTCGCATAGATTTTCTCATATACCTTCGGCATCAGCTCTGCCGCAGTGTTCTCATCCGGAATAATCGTATGCAGCATCGTATAAACGGTCTGCGATGTCGCATAATAAAAGCTCTCATATCCGCTGAAATCTCCGGACTGAAATTTCTCAATTTGTTCTGTAACTATTTGTTCCATCTGTACTCCCTTTACTTCCCATCACCTTCAATGGTCCGATCACATAGGTAAGGGCACCCATATAGATCACCATCCCATGTTCACATTCTACCACACTTCCCGGTTCCGGGTTCGCTAATTTCGTCCGGGTATCTCCATCCACGATCAGGAACTTGCTGTAGCCTCGCGAATCCATCGCCCGCCACGGTGCATCATAATACCGCGTCCGGAAGAACGCCCACACTGTCGCCGGACTTACGACCGCATCCTTGCCGCCACCGAAGACGAACACATCCCCCGGCGAAACCATCACCGGCTTGACACGTCCATGCAGCCCGGAAGAGAGCTTCTTCTGATTGCGGATCGTACCATTCTTCGGGTTTTCATCCATGTAAAACCAGATACCGTCCATATTCTGGAACCGTCCATGTCTGCGGCTGATTGTCGTTGCATGCATCGGGATATCCGGTGTATGCTCCTTCGACATCCGTCCCACCTCCCAGACGACCTGATTGTCCAGCAAATAGATATTCAATTGTCCATTTTCAATTACGATTAAATTATTTTCCATCCTACCATATATCCGTATCGAGATCCGGAAGCTCTGCGAGAAATGCGTCGATCTCCGGCAGGTCAAGCTCCAGCAGCACCTTGCGCGCATAGCGGCATAACTCATCCGGATCGAACTCCTCGGATTCCGTATCAAGCATGTTATTTAACTCCGCATCATCCAGAATAAACAGGATTACACTCTCAAACAGGTTCTTCGCACACAAAGGCTCCATATGTGCCAGTGTAAGCATCTCGTCGATCTGCTCATGATCCATACTCAGATGCAGTCCCAGCGAGATGATCTTATTCCGTGTCGGATACCATTTGTTCTGCCGTATCGCAGACACACACTGCCGCAGGGAAGACGACCAGCCCTGTCCCTCTGCCAGATTCGCCACACTCGAAGAATACCGCTGGTAATTGATCGTCACATACATTTTCACATAGGCATAAAACTTCTGATATGCCGTGGAAAATGTTGCGATATTGTCATAGATAAACTGTGTCAGGGCATCTGCATCCTCCACCTGTGATAACCGCTCGGCAAATTGTGCCGTATTGATATCCGGGATTTCCATGTCCGTATCTGCCGTCATATTCTCCTTAATCTGCGACAATATGTAATCATAGGCGGTCAGTCCATACGATTCCTCACACTTTTCTGATGCCCTGTTGCCGAAACCATCCATTTCAATCCTGTGATTTAACACATAGATACACACGCAGTCTTCCAAGCTCTTCGAATAAAGCTCCGGGTACTGCCCGTACCGCCGAAGGAGCTGGTTCATCCTCTCCAAGTCATACTCCGCCGCCATGCCGATTCGAAGAAATGTCTCACGGTTCTTCGGAATCGCTCCCTTACACCATTTGTCAACCGACACCCGGCTTACACGGCACCGCTTCGCAAATGCAGACTTCGTAAGTCCGCTCTCCGCAAGGATTTCCAGCATCTTCCGTGCCCACAATTCCTGCTGGGACTGAAGCAGCGGAAAAATCCGCGTTTTCAGCTCTCCGAGATCCTCACACCTTCCGATCTCTTCTCTTATCAATCTTGTCTCAAATCCATTTTCTTCCATATATTATTCTGTACATCATCCTGTAAGATGCCTGTCACAGGCACCCGTTTACTCCATCGACTGTTCCTTGTACGCCTTACGAATCGGAATAATTGGCAACGCCATAAATACGAAAATCGAAATAAAAAATGCAACCAGACCGGTTACGATATCATACGGAAACGGCAGAATAATCCAGCCCCATTTTGCAATCTTTCCCGCCATCTTCACTGCGGTTTTGATTCCGCCGAAGAAGTATGAGATCAATCCGATCATCACACCATATCCACACATCGTTATACTCCATCTGCTCTGTGTGGCGAGGTTAATCACGAACCCCAATACTGTCATACAAGTTGCTCCAAGTGCAATATACTGCGCAATTTCCAATCTTTTCATTTTTACCTCTCCTTTGTTCGTTTGTTTTTCAGCTCTTGCTGATGTCCTTATATTACACGAACAAAGGAAAGGTATTTTCAGGCAAAGTTTACACCTGCCTATGCATTTCTTCCAAGCTCAAATGCTTTGTGGTTTAAAGCGCGGAACTTCTCCGCAACGATCGCGTCAATTGCTTCTTCCCATGCATGCTCCGGAATCTCCGAGAAATACTTGGAGAGTCTTCCCATGAGTGCGATATTTACCGCCTTGGCAGAACCTGCCTCCTCTGCGATAGCAAGGAAATCCTTCGCATCGACATTCGCACCGGCTGCCTCCATCTTGGAAACAAGCTCCTGCGGATACTCCGCAGCACCTGTGATAACCGGCATCGGTTCTACCTCCTGTGTATTCACGATGATCTGTCCGCCCTTCTTCAGGTAAGAAATCCATCTTGCAGCTTCAAGCTTCTCAAATGCGACAATCGCATCTGCTTCACCCTTGTCAATCACCGGTGAATACACCTTCTCACCATATCTTACATATGTGACAACGCTTCCGCCGCGCTGGCTCATTCCATGCACCTCGGAAACCTTCACATCAAAATTCTGTGAGAGCAGCACATGTCCTAAGATCTTGCTGGCAAGCAACGTACCCTGTCCGCCGACACCGACAATCATAATATTCTTTGTTTCCATCTTACCTGCCCTCCTTTGCTGTCGGACACAATGCGCCGAATTTACACATCTGTGTACATACTTCACAGCCGATACACAACGTTGTATCGATCACTGCCTTGTTATCCCGCACGGAAATCGCAGGACATCCAATCTTCATACACATCTTACAACCAACACATTTATCGGTATCCACCTTGATTGGCGGCTTATGTACTGTACCCTTAATCATAACACATGGACGACGGCTGATAATAATACTCGGCTCTTCCGCGGCAAGCTCTTCCTTCACAACACGCTCCACTTCGGCAAGATCGTAAGGATCAACAACTGTGACACGATTGAATCCAAGTGCTGCACAAAGTGCTTCGAGATTCACCTTACCTGCCGGTTCGCCGCGCAGGTTCTTACCGGTTGTCGGATTCTGCTGATGTCCGGTCATACCTGTGATTGAATTATCCAGGATGATCACGGTTGAATTGCTCATGTTGTAGGCGATATCTGTAATACCTGTAATACCGGAATGGATAAAGGTTGAATCACCGATTACACCGACGCTCATCTTCTCTCCCTGTTCGCCCATCGCTTTATTAAAGCCATGCAGACCGGAGCACGATGCACCCATGCAGACATTTAAGTCCATTGCATTTAACGGTGCCACAGCGCCCAATGTGTAACATCCGATATCACCATAGACCATGCACTTTAATTTCGAAAGGATATAGAAGATTCCGCGGTGTGGACAACCCGCACACATCACAGGCGGACGTCCCGGAATCTCATCGGCAATCGCCAGTTCATCCGGTACGTCTCCGCCAAGTGCCGTACGTACCAGATTCTGTGAGAATTCGCCACAGATTGGGAATGTCTCTTTGCCGACAACCTCTAAGCCAAGCTTTTTGCAGTGATTCTCGATAAATGGATCTAACTCCTCTAAGACTACAACCTTATCCACATGCTCTGCGAAATCTAAGATCAGCTTCTCCGGAAGCGGCCAGATCATACCAAGCTTCAGGTAGCTTGCATTATCCCCATATACTTCCTTCGCGTACTGATAGGATGTGGAGCTTGTGATAAATCCGATCGATGTATCGCCCATCTCCACGCGGTTTAAGTCACAATCCTCCGCAAATGCAATCAGATCCTTCGTCCGCTGCTCCACGCGCACATGTGCGTCGCGGGAATTCTTCGTCATCATAACCTTTGTCGGATCCTTCTTATAAGGGACCTGCTCCGGAACGATCCGCTCCTCAGTATTTACAACACTCTGGGAATGTGCCACACGTGTGCACATCTTAATAAATACAGGTGTGTTAAACTTCTCAGATAATTCATATGCGCGCTTCGCAAATACACGTGCTTCCTCCGAATCTGACGGCTCTAACATCGGCACCTTCGCTGCTTCTGCATAGTGTCTGGAATCCTGCTCATTCTGGGAAGAATGCATACCCGGATCATCTGCTACACAGACAACCAGGCCGGCATTTAAACCCTGATAAGAGATTGTAAAGAGCGGATCTGCTGCCACATTCAATCCAACATGCTTCATTGCCGTTGCGCTTCTGACTCCACCCAAACTCGCGCCATGTGCCACTTCCATAGCCACCTTCTCATTCGGTGCCCACTCACAATAGATTTCATCATACAGGGCTGCTTCCTCGGTAATCTCTGTACTCGGTGTACCCGGATAACTGGAAATCACTTTGCATCCGGCTTCGTACAGCCCGCGCGCAAGCGCCTTGTTTCCCAACATCAATTCTTTCATTTATAATTTACTCCTTTATCCCTTATGCCTCATTTTCCTTCTCGACCAGTTTGTCTGCACCGTACATCTCACGAAGCTTCGGCTTCTCGATCTTTCCGGTCGCATTTCGCGGAATCTCGTGGAAGATAATCTGTTTCGGCCGCTTATATCTCGGAAGTTCTAAGCAGAAGTTCTCGATTTCTTCCTCGGTACATGTCATGCCGTCTTTTATCTCAATGATTGCTGCTGTCTTCTCGCCCAACCGGCGGTCCGGAAGTCCAATCACTGCCACATCCTTGATCTTATCATACTTACGTAAAAAATCTTCAATCTGTACAGGATAGATATTCTCGCCTCCACTGACGATAACATCCTTCTTACGGTCAACAAGGAAATAAAATCCATCCTCATCCTGTCTTGCCATATCTCCGGTAAACAACCAGCCGTCCTTGATTGTCTCCGCGGTTGCTTCCTCATTTCTGTAATAACAAGTCATCACGCCCGGTCCCTTGACACAGAGTTCTCCGACTTCACCCTGTGGTACCGTCACACCGTTCTCGTCCACGATCTTACATTCCCAACGATAACCCGGCACACCGATCGCTCCGACCTTATGGATATTTTCCACACCCAGATGTACACAGCCGGGGCCTGTCGACTCGGAAAGTCCGTAGTTCGTATCGTACTGGTGATGCGGGAAATATTCCTTCCAGCGCTTGATCAGTGATGGCGGTACCGGCTGCGCGCCGATATGCATGAGCCTCCACTGTGAAAGCTCATAATTTTCCAACTTCAGATCACCGCGATCCAACGCATCTAAAATATCCTGTGCCCACGGAACAAGCAGCCAGACAATCGTACAATGCTCACTCGACACGGCAGAGAGAATCGTCTCCGGCTTTGTACCCTTTAAAAGTACTGCCTTGCTGCCTGCCACCAGACTTCCCATCCAGTGGAACTTCGCACCGGTATGATAAAGTGGCGGGATACACAGGAACGTATCATCCCGGCTCGTACCGTGATGCTTCTGCTCCATCTGTGCCGCTTGTGTTAAGCTCCGGTGCTTATGTAAAATCGCCTTTGGAAAGCCGGTTGTTCCGGATGAAAAATAAATTGCCCCGAAATCATCTTCTGTAAGCTCTACGTTTGGTGCATGGCTGGAACAATCTGCCACCAGCTGATGATAACTTTCTGCAAATTCCGGACAATTATCCCCGACATAGATTAACAGTCTTCCTTTGGAAAGCCGCTCTGCATTTGTCTCGATTCGTCCGATAAACGCCGGGCCAAACACAATCATGTCAACCTCTGCCAGCTCTGCACAGTATAAAATTTCTTCTGCATCATACCGGAAATTAAATGGCACGGCGATAGCTCCTGTCTTCAAAACACCAAAATAGATTGGCAGCCATTCCAGACAATTGTACATCAGAATTGCTACCTTATCGCCCTTCTTGATGCCTCTTCCTATCAGCATATTCGCAAACCGGTTTGCCTTCTCATCGAAAACACTCCATGTAATCTCTCTTCGATACGGCTCAAATCTCGATGGCTGTATCAGCTCGAACTCCTTCCATGAAGTTCTTCTCGTATCCGGCTCATCCGGATTCAACTCCACCAGTGCAACCTCATCCGGGTACAATCTGGCATTTCTCTCTAAGTACTCTGTAACTGGCATTTTCCCTTGTGACTCCTTATTTTTCTATAAATTCACGCACAGCTTCAATCAGCTTCCTTGTGCTGACTGGTTTTTGAAGCCTTGCTTTCATTCCATATTTTTCTCCACGAAACTTATCCTCTGCATATAACCGCGATGTAAGTGCAATCACCGGAACAACTTTTCCATCTTCACGGAGCTGCCTGATCCCCATCGTTGCAGCATAGCCATCCATATATGGCAATCCCATATCCATCAAAATCAGGTTATAATAATGCAGTGGCGACTGCTCAAACATACTAATTGCATCCTCGCCATTCAACGCACGCTCTACAAGCAACCCCCGTTCTGTCAGAATCTGCTCCTCGATCGCCGCTGTAATATCATTATCATCCACAACCAATACCCGCTTTCCAATCAAACACGGGTCCTGTGAAAAAGAAGGCTCCCATTCCTCCCAATCAAAATACTGATCCGTTGCAATTCCATCCTTCGTCTCTGTTCCATATTGCAGCTTCATTCCGACTGTAATCTTGGTTCCACAGCCGCTCCGGGTCTCTACATCAATCTCGCCATCCAGCATGCGCACCAGATTCTGAACGATCATAAGACCCAATCCAGATCCTTCCACGCGTTCAATCTTCCCGGAATGTTCCCTTGCAAATGGCTCAAACATAATCTCACGAAATTCATCAGACATCCCAACACCATTATCCTGCACATAAAACTCATAATACCCTGCCGTGTCATTTAATGGTTTCTCTTTGATTCCGCAAAATATCTCTCCACCATATGGTGTATAATCTATCGCATTCTGTATCAGATTCAATAATATCTGCTGCATTTTCTCAGCATCACCGATTACAACATGATGATATAGCTGTGCCATATCCAGATGCAGCATATGTCTCCGGATCCGCATAGATGGCCGGACAATATCCAACGTGTTCCTCCATAGATTATCAAGAGAAGTCTGACGCATATCCAGCATAAGCGTTCCTTCCTGTATTGCGTCTGTGTTGATCATCTGACGCACCATACGAAAGATCGACTTTGCAGACAGAGAGATTTCCTCGATACACTCGGTTACCCTCTCCGGTTTCGTCACAAATGTTCGCGCAACCGCAGCATTTCCTACGATCATGTTAATTGGAATCTGTAACTCCTCATTCAGACGTTTCAGATACATATTCTTGATTGCATACGCCTGCTCGCTTTGCAGATATGCTTCCCGAATTGCCTGCCGCTGTTTCAACTCTGCAGATTTCTTCTTATCTATGCTTGCATGAAACCAATTTATAATCCACGGTTTGTCTCCATCCCATTCGACCACCTTAAATATATCTCTGCTCCACACATTTTCCCCGGTGCAAAGCATATATTCACATTCGGTTGTATCACTTAATTTCAACCGTTTCTGCAGATTGCAAATTTCTCTAAATTGATACCAATACTCCTGGTACTCCGGAGCAACCAGCTCCTGCATCTCCTGAATCTGCTGACTATAGCTGCAATCTCTTGGAATCGGAATTCCCCTCTCATACAGATTGTCATGCAGAATCTCAAATGTATCTGCCTTGAGGTCAATCTCCTCAATCAACAGCCATTCGTCACACATCGATGCAATGGCACGGTTCAATTTGTTCTTTAATACTTCTTTCAAATCCCCTTTTTCGTCCATTTTAAAATCCCCCATAATCTCCTTTTCCTATGTTCTGCAACTTTTATTTATTGATAAAATACTGCCCAGAAAAATGTGCCATCCTCCGCGCGTGCAACACTGACGCCAAGATAGGTACAATTATCCAGATTCACTGTCCCCTGATTTTCTGTGTTCATCTGTGCAATATAAGTATCCAATGTCTGTTTTACCGTGGTCACATCTTCTTCCAGTGAAAATGTATAAGTTACCCAACCGGTATTCGGTATCTTATAAGCAGCAGCCGCCTGACTGCCAATCTCTGTTAATGCGGCATTTAATTCATCTATGCCGTCATATTCCAATGCCGCACTTTTTGCCGCTGTCTCTTTTGCCGCATCTGTAAATTCGTCTCTCTGTGTAAGCATGTTTCCCTTTGCTTCATGCTGCTTCGCACATAACTCATAAAACTCCTGTGCATACGCAGTACAATCGACCTGCTCCACCAGACTCGCATCAATCTCCGTCTGTATGTTCTGTTGCATCGTTGCTTCTGTTGCAGCAGATGCCATATCTCTGTTTTGCCGTTTCTGAAAATATACAATTACACCGATACATAGCAGCAGTACAATACCAAGGCTTATCCCAATCTGCTTCTTTCTATGTACCCTTTTTTTCTGTTCCGTGTACATATCCGACAACATATGGGATATACCACTATGTATCACATCATATGTATTCCGCGGCTCCTGTGTCAAATCCTCATATAAAGCCCGATACAGACATTCCGCATTTGCAAAACGCTGTGCCGAATCCATTGCAAGTCCCTGCATTAAAACAGCTTCTACCTGTGGCGTAATTGCAATCCCGATTGCAGATGGTTTTGCAAATCCATCCTGCCGCACCCTCTCAGTTGCCAATGGCAGCTTCCTGCCTGTCATACAGCTGTACATCGTTGCACAAAGCGCATAGACATCAGAGTACGGTCCAACCTGCCCCTGTGTTGTCACCTGTTCAATCGGTGAAAATCCACCCTTTTGCACCTTGTTAGAATTGTAACTGCCATATTGTCTTGCCGCTCCAAAATCGATCAGCTTCACTTTGCGATCCTGCGTAATCATAATATTGTCCGGACTGATATCCCGATGTATAACCCCGCTCTTATGAACCCCTGCCAAAGCACGAATCACCGGGCGCATGATTGCCAGTGTCTCCGAAACCGATAACTGTCCACCATGGCTTTTCACATATGCATCCAGTGATTGTCCTTCCACGAAGTCCATAACAAGATACGCCGTGTTATTCTCTTCTATAAATGTATAGATGTTGACCACACCCGGCTGTTCTCCCAGGACAGCGAGCACACGGCCTTCTTCGATATACTGCTGTTTCATCCGTTCGAACGCTGCACCCTTTTCACCTTCATAGGTATAGACATTCGGATCTCCGGGGTTCCGGTAACAGTACCCACGCATATAGAATTCTTTGATTGCAACCTTCCGCTGCAGCTTCACATCAAAGCCAAGATATGTAATTCCGAATCCACCGTCTCCCAATACCCGGTCAATATAATATTTGTTCTGTTCCAAATACGTTCCCGAAGGTAACAGATGTGTTTCCATGCGTACTCCTGTTTTAGTCCATGATTAAACTTATTTTACCACAATAAGCACTATAATTCTATCCCTTTTCTGGCAGAAATTCCCAGATCATAAGGGTGCTTTTCCTTCTTCATTTCCGTAACATAATCCGCAAGGGCAAGAAGCTTGTCCGACGGATTACGCCCTGTCAAAATAAATTCGACCTGCGAATGACTGCCCTCCAGCACTTCCATCAATTTCTTTTCATCAATCAGACGATATTTCACAGCATGCAAAACCTCATCCAGTACCACAACCGCCTTGATAACATTTTCTTCCGGTGCATGGATGCGCTGTTTTTCATATCGTTCGGCCCATGCCACAACCTGTGCCAGCATATCAGCAAAATAGGTGCGCGTCTTTGCAAGTTCTTCCACACGCATCCGACTCACAAATCCATACATTTCCGTTGCATGTAACGTCTCAATGCCAAGTTTATGCAGCATCGCAATCTCCCCGGATGTATCATCCTTCAAAAATTGTACAAAAAGCACCGGTATCTTATTTCCTGCAGCCCGCACAGCAAGTCCCACGGCTGCCGTTGTCTTTCCTTTTCCATCTCCATGATAGACCTGAATCATTTCCGTCTCCTTTATAATCTATTACTGCTTTCTGTATTTCGAGTTCATTTCTGTTCATACAGGAATCGCTTTATCCTCATTTACAAAGTTCCAGAATTTCGTAAATTTTCTCCATATCCAGGCTTTCCCGCAGAATCTGTGCCAGCTTGTCAAACTGCTGTTCCCGGTATTCCTGCAACGTCAAATTCTCACTTTCTCCCCGTATTTTCCCTTTCCGCGCATACAGCAGATTGATAAAAGCTTCCCGAAAATCCACCTCATCGAAGATTCCATGAATATAACTGCCTGCTACAGTTCCTGCCGTGCAGCCAAGCAGATTTCCTGTTGAATCCTGAACAAAAGGGGAAATTTTATTTGTAGCTTTCCTTTTGCATACAGAATTATCGCCAAACGTTTTCGTATCAAATTGTTGTGATGAAGCATCGCTGCCGGCGGCTTCCGTCCGCCCCATGTGTATCTCATACCCAACAACTTTTTTCCCGCTAAGTGATGCAAAATCGCCTTCCAGCATTCCTATCCGGTATGTACGATTCTCCAGTTTTTTTTCTTCTTCGAACACCGTTGTAACCGGAAGCAATCCCATGCCCCGCACACTTCCAAGTGCACTCTCCGTCTGAAGCGGATCCATCAGCAGCCCACCAAGCATTTGATATCCTCCGCAGATACCGAACACGATCGTACCCTTTTTTGCTAATCGCGTAATCTTTGCCTCCAGTCCACTCTCCCGCAGCCACAGCAGATCCTGAATCGTGTTCTTGGTACCCGGAAGTAAAATTGCATCGGGTTCCCCAAGTTCTGACGGCTTTGTCACATAACGCACCGACACATCCCGTTCCATGCTGAGTGCCTGCATATCTGTAAAATTCGAAATACGTGGAAACCGGATCACAGCTACATCGATTTCTGCCTGTACATGCGTCTCCGTGAGGCTCGATGCAAGAGAATCTTCATCCTCGATGTCGACATCTGCATATGGTACCACACCGAGTACCGGCTTTCCTGCACGTTCTTCCAACATCGTAATACCCGGATCCAATATCTTTTTATCACCCCGGAATTTGTTCACGATCAATCCCTTGATCCGTGCCTGTTCTTCGGGCTCCAAGAGCATCACTGTCCCGATTAACTGTGCAAACACACCCCCTCGATCGATGTCGCCAACCAAAAGCACCGGGGCATCCGCAATCCTTGCCATTCCCATATTCACGATATCATCTTGTTTCAGATTGATCTCCGCCGGACTTCCCGCACCTTCAATCACAATGATATCGTGATCTGCCGCAAGCTGCTCATAGCTTTCCCTGATTACCGGAATATATTCTTTTTTCTTTGCAAAATAATCCATCGCACGCATATTTCCAACAACCTGTCCCTGCACGATTACCTGCGACCCCATATCGGTCGTCGGCTTCAGCAGGATCGGGTTCATCCGCACAGACGGTTCCACGCCTGCCGCCATTGCCTGTACAACCTGCGCACGTCCCATCTCTAAACCTTCATTTGTTACATAGGAATTTAACGCCATATTCTGGGATTTGAATGGGGCAACCTTGTAACCATCCTGTTTGAATATACGGCAAAGTCCTGCCGCGATAAGGGATTTACCGGCATTGGACATCGTGCCCTGGATCATAATTGATTTTGCCATTTTGTGTCTCCTTGTCATTTAAAACTCATTTGTTCCAACAAACACTTCGTATATTTTTGGGTATCGATATCCTTTTTTCGCAACTGTAGAATCCGGTACAATCACATGTAAGTCTACTAACTGATTTATTACCCTTGACACAACATTCACAGATACCCCGGACAGATCCTGTATTTCTTTTTTATTAAAAACAATCTGCTTCATGAGCACAGGCATAATTCTATATATCGAATTTCCTTTTATCTGCTTAATTGTCTCCATATCTTCTTTATAAATCACCTTAATTCTTTCCAGTTTATTAATATATGAATTACACTGGTCAATTACACATTGTAAAAAGAATTTAATATATCCTGCTACATTACCTCTTCTGCATTCCATAAGATATCTCTGATAAGATGGCTTATATAATTCGAGAATCTCTGACATGTACAAAATCGGAGTACTTTCATCCGTCATTGCCATTTGTACCGGAATCAACGCTCTGCCAAGCCGTCCATTTCCATCCTTATATGCATGAATCGTCTCAAACTGCATATGAGATAACGCCACATTTACCAACAAAGGATCTGTAAACGCATCATTCATGTATTCATATAGATTTAGAAGCAATCCATAAACTTCTTCCGGAACCGGCGGAATAAATGTCGCTCCCTCAATCGTACATCCTCTTGGTCCGATCCAATTCTGTGTCGTTCGGATTTTTCCGGGCGTTCTTTGTGATCCCCTTACACTATCTAATATAATTTTATGCATTTCATTTACAAGCTCATAATTTATTTGCTTTTTTGTACGCAAATACGCCTGTGCATATTCGATTGTTTTCTTGAGATTTTGTATTTCCTGATTATCATCTGTTTTCTCCATATATTTCAAATAAAACATTTCATCCTGAGATATCTGCGTTCCCTCAATCTGTGTCGATTTATAACTTTCATTTAATATAACAGAATCCAAAAAAAAGCCGGCATCAAATTCCAACGTGTTTAACAATGATTTGTATTCCCCATATTTTACATTCGCTTCTGAAATCAGTTTTAACATATCTTTATCTATTTTATAGTCCAAAGGCATACTTTTTGCTTTATATGGTTCCATATATTCACACCTCTTTTCATTTATAGTAATATAATACCACTTAAGCACAAAAAATCACTGTTTTTTGAAAATACAGTGATTTTTTTGGTTCTCAAAGCATATTTTTCACTACTTTATATGATTTTTAATTTGTTTTACCTCATTTTTCACACGAATCAGCCTGCGAATGAATTCCTGGTTCTCGCTATGGGAACGGATTCCGATACGGAAATATGTATCATCAAGTTCTTCAAAATCATCACATGCACGAATCAGAACACCCACGTCAAGCATCCGTTCTTTCAGGTCCGGCTCATCGCGGAATAACAAGAAATTCCCATATCCATCATACACTTCCGCCACCAGCTCGCGGAGCCTCGGTACAAGATACGCACGTTCCGCCTGCAGATTCTCGCGTGTCTTCGCCAGATATTCCGTATCCGATAATGCCGCGATACCTGCCATCTGTGCCGGAATCGACGTGTTCCACGGCTGAATCCTTGCGCGAATCTTCAACTGCAGCTCCGCATCCCCGCAGGCCAGATATCCAAGCCTAAGGCCCGCCATACAATAAATCTTCGTAAATGCCCGGAGTACTAACAACCGCGGATGCTCTGCCAGATACGGCAGCATACTATACTCCGCTTCCTCCTCTAAAAATGGCAGGAAGCATTCATCCACACAAACATACGCCTGCATTGCTTCCGCTTTCGCAAGCACACGTAAGATCTGATCTCTCGTAAACAATGTTCCGGTCGGATTGTTCGGATTGCACAGGAATACAAGGCGGATGGAATCGTCCAGTTTTGCAAGCAGACGTTGAATTACGGTTTCGGAATCATATTTATTTTCAGCGTTCTTCGGCAAGACTGTCTCCTGTGCCAGTTCATCGACCGTCTGCTTTCCCTCACTATCATCCGCCATCCCTCCTGCATAACTCATCTCACCACCGCCAGCAGCGACAGCTTCCGCATACCCGGTAAAGGTCGGTGCAATTGCAAGTGCCTTCCCAGGGATTGTCTGTCCCAGTGCAAACAGAAGCTCCGCTGCGCCGTTCCCGGGAATAATCCGGTCTGCCGGTATATTTTTTACTTTCGCTATCGCACGGCATAGCTGCTCCGCCCTATAATCCGGATATCTTCCGGTCAGCACAATTCCCTCATGTGCTGCCTGAATACTTGCAAGCGGCATGCCAAGCGGATTGACGTTGATGGAAAAATCATATTCGATTGGATTTCGGTAGACATCTCCACCGTGCGTATAGTTATATTCCATATTTTATTCCTCGCACTTTTATAAAACACATTATTGCTTCACATATCTTTGATTCTTACTATTGGGTTTATCAGGTATCGTCATTCTGATAACTCCTAGTTCAATTGCCGGATTGATATAATTTTTCCTAAGTGTTTCTTTTGACCTCAATCCCAGCGCTTCCATAATAGCATTTGATGTATATGGGATATCATATTCCATCACATCTAACATATGTTTTACATATTCCGATGTTTCAGAGTCTGATTTGCGAATCTGTGCAATCACTTCGTCAAGGATCTGCCAAATCATTTCCAGCATAAATTCGATAAAGCTATCTGAATTACCATTGACATGACATTGTGCGATTGCGTCATAATATTCTGTCTGGTATTTTTCTATCTGACTCTCCAATGGAATATACTCAAAAACATTTCTCCAGCGATACAGGATAGCTGTATGCCACAATCTTGCCATTCTTCCATTTCCGTCTGCAAAAGGATGAATAAATACAAACTCATAATGAAATACTGCAGACAATATAAGCGGATGAACCACACCTTCACTTTTCTTCATCCATGTAAATAAGTCATTCATCAAACTGTCTACCATCTGTGGAGGTGGTGCCACAAAAATGCATGTATCTCCGGAAAATACGCCTTCATCGCCTTTTCTGAAAACTCCGGATTCATTGACCGTTCGGTATGTCATAATTCCATGTATCTTTTTTAAATCTGTTATACTGAACGGATTGATGTCCGGGATATGCTCATATGCTTCATATGCGTTTTTTACTTCCTGAATTTCCTTCTGGTCGCCAAGAACCAGATGACCGTTTATAACGTCCCGGACTTCTGACAAGGACAAGGAATTCGCTTCTATCTTCAACGAAGAATGTATCGATTGGATTCTGTTATTTCTTCGCAAATGCGGTCTTGATTCCAATTCCCTGTGACTATTGATCTTTCCTATTTTCTCAGATATCTCTGAAACAAGCTCCAGCATTTTATTTGATATTGTATATGGTGGTATATAATTTTGCATTTAACCAACTCCATCTTGCTTATTATCTTGCTTATTATCTTACTATATATTTGTTCCGAATTCAATTAAAAAAACCACTGATGCACGTTACAATCCAAACAAATGCACCAGTGGGGGTATCATCTTATGCGGTTTTCTTCTTTTTCTCCCGTCTTACAAAAAGGAACGCACACAAGCCTGCAAAAACAATCGTCACAACGACAAGCACCGGAATCACCGGGATTGGAGAGACACTTGCATGAATGAGCTTCAATCCCTGATACAGTGTGTATACACCGAAGATGGAGAAGATTACAAAAGCAAGCATGCTAAGCAACCCGTCCGGCGTCTTGCTCTTCAGCAGATATCCGATCAGCATACCTAGCATATCCGCAGCGAACAGTCCGAGCGAGCAGCCAATCCATACAACCAGCGCTGCACGCATGCCTTCATTTGCGCCAAATGTGATTGCGGTGAGCTGTGTCTTATCGCCAAGTTCTGCTACGAAGAATGTACAAAATACGGCAAGCGGTGCGAACTTGATCTTCGTCTTACCGCCTTCTTCCTCTTCTTCATCGTCGCCGGCAATCGTCGATGCGGCGAAATAAAGGAATGCAAGCGCTGCAATCATCTTGATCACCCATTCCGGCACAAACTCGCTGACAAGTCCGCCTGCCAGAACCGCAAGTCCGTTCAGCACAAGAATCGCAACACCGGTACCGAGTATAATGTCTCTTAATTTGTATTTCGAAGTAAGTGCGATCAGCATAAGCTGGGTTTTATCGCCCATCTCTGCTATAAACTCCGTGAAAAACACCTTGAAGAATAATATCATTTGTCCGATCTCCCCTTTATCTTACTATGATGTAAACCGCATACGCCGCATAAAGCGCAACCATGCAAAGCCCTTCGGCTCTTCCGATTTTCTTCTTCGTTCCTGCAAAAATCCATGCACATATGGTAAATGCGATCAGTACGCACAGGTCGATGATATTTTCTGTAATAATGCTGATCGGACTGATCGCCGATGCAATACCGAGCACCATCAGTATATTAAATATATTGGAACCGATTGCATTTCCAAGTGCCATATCCACTTCATTCTTTCTGGCTGCTACGATGGATGTAACGAGCTCCGGAAGCGATGTTCCGATTGAAACGATCGTAAGCCCGATCAATGTCTGGCTCATACCGAGATCGCTTGCGATTCTGGATGCGGCATCAACTGTCACATCTCCACCGACAGCTATCGCGATTGCGCCGCCAATGATAAACAGTATACTCATAGGAACGGAAACAAGCTTAATCTCCTCGTCCGATCCACCTTCGATCTCAACCTTCTTACCTTCCTTACTTGCCTTCATCGCAGTCCGGATCATGTAGATAATGTAACATGCAAAAAGCACTATGAATATCACACCATCCAGATGTCCAAGCGTCATACCGGTCTTGTCGCCAAGTCCGACAATTCCAAGAAGCATCAGAAGTCCGGCACAAATAAGGGATAACGGGATATCTCTCCTAATTGTTTCCCTTGCAACATTCACCGTTGCCAATATCGCACACACGCCAATGACGACCATCAGATTAAAGATATTGGAACCGACAACATTGCTGACTGCAAGCTCATTGTTGCCTGCAAGGGATGCAGACACACTGACTGCGGTTTCCGGAAGGGACGTTCCCATCGCAACGATGGTAAGTCCGATAATGATTGACGGCACATGCACCCGCTTCGCCACGCTGGAACTTCCCTCCACAAAGAAGTCCGCGCCCTTGATAAGCAGTACAAATCCTATCACAAGAAATACAAGCACAAGGGCAAATGGGGCATTGTTAATGATTTTTTCCATGGTTTCCTCCTTTTCTCGTTCAAAGCTTCCGTCAGCCGAAATCCTGCTATCGTAAGTATGGATAGCTTAAAAAAAGACTCATGTATATCAATCACCTGCCTGTGTAGATTATTGCACAGACTATCGATCAATATACATGAGTCTCATTATTTAAGATTTGCCAGATTATACTCTCAACTTATAATCAGAATGTTGACAAACCACACTTTCGCGCTAACTACTCCCTCATGGACTGTTCAATTATCTGATAAATTTTATCAAATAAAGCGGTGTGTGTCAACAGGGGAATCTGGAAGAAATGCTTTCCATAATTGAAAATCACTGCATAAATCTCACTTCAAAAACCGTTCCTCCGGGCGGGTTTGATCGGACAGTAATGCTTCCGTCGTGCACTCTCACGATTTCATGAACGAGTGCAAGTCCGAGTCCTACGCCGCCAAGTGCGCGGCTTCTGGATTTATCTACACGAAAGAACGGCTCAAAGACACGCTCCCGAAGTTCCTCCGGGATTCCGTTCCCCGTATCGGCTACCGACAGGCAAACGTGCTTTTCCTTCCGGGATGCCCTTACTGTGACCTGACCACCCGGATGATTATATTTGATAGCATTCTCAACAAGATTATATACCAGCCTGTAGATAAGAATATCGCTTCCGACTATCGTTATAGCCTCACAGTTTCCAGTCAGTTGTACATGCTTCTCCTTGGCAAGCGGTTCTAAGTCTGCCAATACCTCATCCACAAGCGCATCGACCATAATCGTCTCATCCCGGCTCACGGTCTGAAGCTCGCTCATATCGAGAAGCGTCTTCACCATCTTGCCGAGTCTGTCGTTTTGTTCCGTAACCATCTTGATTGTCTGTACGGTGTCGGCATCGCTGCCCGGATGCTGCCCGGAATTATAGGAATCAAGCTGTACCTGCATTAAAGCTAATGGGGTCCTCAACTCGTGTGCTGCATTCGCGGTAAATTGTCTCTGTACCTCAAATGCATCCGAGAGACGTCCGAGCATCTTGTTGTAGGAGACGCTCAGCTGGTTCAGTTCTTTCACCTTGTTTTCATCGAGTCTTGAATCAGCCAGATTCTGTGCCTGCACCTCTTCGATCTTATCCGAGAACTCCTGGATCGGCCGGAGCGCATGTCCGCTTATAAAATAAGTCGCCACTCCGCCAAGCAGCGCCAGCACCGCCGAGATTATCAGACTGTTTTTCCTGTAGTCGGCCTTGTTATTATATACCTGAACGGAAAAATCGTTCGCAAACGCATCCCAATTATCTTCCGGAATACTGATATATATTTCATCCGTATCATCCGCATTCTCATCTCCCCTGGCATCAACCGTCTCCTTCAGGGAATCAATATAATACACACCATTTTTATAGACAAGCATAGTCAGACAGCCACATATAACCGCGATATATAAGGTAATTATACAGGTCAGTCTCCACTGCAGTGACATCTTTTTCATTGATCGGACTCCTCTCGTAGTTTATATCCCTCGCCCACCTTGTTCAGGATCGGATCATATCCAAGCACTGCCTTGAGCTTTCTCCGAAGCGAAGACATATGTACCCGGATGGCTCCGCTGAAACTGTCCACAGATGCATCCCAGACATGCTCCATCAGTTCCTCCTGGCTCACAGGTCTGCCCAGGTTGAGCAGCAGATATTCCAAAATGCCATTTTCTTTTCTTGTCAGAGGAACGATCTGCCCTTTGGCGTATGCTTCGCGCCGGATCGTATCGAATTTTATCCCGCCGCATTCCAGGCACACATCCTTCTGCACAAATTTCCTTCTTGTCAGGCTTCTGATACGTGCCTCAAGCTCCTGCAGATGAAATGGTTTTTCCATATAGTCATTTGCCCCCGCATCCAGACCTTCAACCTTATCCGCGATCTGTCCTCTGGCGGATAATATAAGCACCTTCGTCTCCTCGTTGCTCTGTCGGAGTTCATGCAAAATCTCCATCCCATCCATGCCGGGCAGGTTCAGATCCAGCACGATCAGATCATAATTCTCTGCCAGAATGCATTCAAACGCCGTTTCCCCATCATAGCAGGTATCCACCTCATACCCGGCATCATACAGGCTTTTCGCAACTGTGTCGCATAGTTGTTTCTCATCTTCCACTATTAATAATCTCAAAATCTTTCTCCTGTTTCTTAACAATAATTTTACAACTGCTATTGTATAATACAGAAGTCAGCCGGTCAACAAATACAACAAACGAAAGGAGCAATTATATCTTGAAGCGCAGAAAAATATCCCAAATTGTTTTGCTCATCACAGGTATCACCATGATCAGCTATGGTGCAGTCAGAGGAGAAGCTGCTACCGTGCTGGGCAAAGCTATAAAATTATGTCTGGAGTGTGTCGGAATTGGATAAGAAAAAGAAATCACTATCACAAAAAACTGCCCGGATGCGCGGATGGATACAGGCAGCCGCCACGCTGCTTACCAATATCCATATCCCTAATCTGTTTAAGGGCAAAATATACCAGGGCAAAGCAAAAACAGTCTGTGTGCCGGGATTAAACTGCTATTCCTGTCCCGCCGCAACAGGGGCCTGCCCGATCGGTGCCTTTCAGGCAGTGGTCGGATCGTCCAAATTTAAATTCACCTATTACATAACCGGGTTTTTTATTCTGCTCGGTGTGTTACTCGGAAGATTCATATGCGGATTCCTGTGTCCATTTGGATGGTTTCAGGATTTACTTCATAAAATCCCCGGGAAGAAATTCTCCACAGCCAGACTGAAACCGCTAAGATACTTAAAATATATCATCCTCGTTGTTTTCGTTATACTTCTGCCGATGCTTGTAACGAACTCCATCGGAATGGGTGATCCATTCTTCTGCAAATATATTTGTCCGCAAGGTGTCTTAGAGGGGGCTATCCCGCTGTCAATCGGAAACCCGGCTATACGATCTGCATTGGGAAAACTGTTTTCCTTTAAATGCCTGATCTTAATTACAGTTATTGTGCTGAGTATTTTGTTTTACAGACCCTTCTGTAAATGGATCTGTCCGCTTGGAGCAATCTACTCCCTGTTTAACAAGGTAAGCCTTCTAAGCATCCGGGTGGATGGAAGTAAATGTGTGGGCTGTAATCAATGTACGAAGGCATGTAAAATGGATGTTGACGTGTGCAAAACGCCAAACCATCCGGAATGCATCCGATGCGGCGCCTGCATAAAGGCTTGTCCGAAAGACGCAATCCATTACCAGTTTCTAGGCTGTGCCTGTCAGAAAAAGGAGGACAGCAGGAAGCCGCAATCAACCGATAACAATTAAATTTTAATATAATTCAAAGGAGCAATCATCATGAAAACGAAAAAGACTTTTATCCCTATTGTAACACTCTGTGCAGCATTATTCCTTACGGCATGCACCGGAAAGGACGCTGCAACCACGGAAAAACCACAGGATTCCCAGACTGAAGCCAGTACAGAAGCCACGGGGGATTCCAGCACAACACTGGATGATTTATACCAGCAGGAAAACCAGATCTTCGCCGATCATGAGGATGTATGGAACAAAGCGTTCGGCATGATGAACAAAAGCACTGCCGATCCAAGCGGAAATTATGCAGATTTTCTGGCCAGCACCGTTGAATCAAACAAGGATGCTTTTACAGAAGACGAATTGAACACACTTACGGCCGATATTGAGACTATACGGAAGATCGAAGAACAGATCGCCGAAATCGAGAAGAAAGACACAACCTCCGAGAGTGCTGACGCAAACGACAATTCCGGATCCACATCTCCGTTTCGCAATTTCTCCGGTCAGGATTATGACGGTAACACGGTTGACGAAAGCCTGTTTTCCGGAAATGCAGTCACAGTCATCAATTTCTGGTTTACCGGCTGCAAGCCTTGTGTTGCAGAGTTATCGAAGCTTAATGAATTAAACGATGCAATCAAATCCATGGGCGGCGAAGTGATCGGCATCAACACAGAAACCTTCGACGGAAACGAAACTGCGATCAAAGAAGCTGCAGCAGTTCTTGAAAGCCAGGGTGCCAAATACCGCAACCTCTCCATCGACGCATCTTCCGATGCAGGAAAATACGCTTCCGATATTATGGCATTTCCTACAACCATACTCGTTGACAGAAACGGTAATATTGTCGGAGATCCGATGCTCGGTGGAATCGACAACCAGGACAACTATGATACTCTGATGAAGCAGATCCAATCTGTAATTGATGCAGATAGCGCAAATAAATAATTGAATCAGGGACAGGCTGATAGACGATTGTTTCCCAGCCTGTCCCTGATTTACTTTATATCTCTTATCTCTTTGTTCTAATACCGCTTTAAAATAAAAGCTGGAGTCCCATCGCGATAACCCACATATAGGCACATGTCTTCGGAATCATCAAAAGTCCAACCTTCGGCTTTATTTTGCTGAATAACGTTACCGGAAGATAACAGCCAAACGAAATAATAATCGCTGCAACCATCCTTGTCATATGATATCCATTTGCATTTCCGGAAATCGCATACAAAATAATGACTCCGATACCTGTCACTACAAAGACTGCATTTCTGATAATCGACAATTTCATGTTTCCTTCATCTGTACACCAGTTATTCTGCGGGAACAGACATATCACAATTCTGACTACCGCCGATATCCAGACGATGGCTTCGATTGCTGCCGGCATCATAATTTCCGGGAACGTAAGCTTCCAGATATACATCAGAATAATATAAAATACGGTCATTGTAATCGACGATACCTGTAATCCTATGCCAAGCTGTCTTTTTATCTGATCGCTGATTCCGCGTACTGCTCTGATAATTCTCGGCACCAGATGGAACGCATCCCCGCCGCAAAGCGTCAATGTCAATATTCCATAAAGTACAAATAATGTGTTTCCTTTTGCATAGATAAAAAACAAAATTGCGGCTACCAGATCAAACGTCAGATAGGCTGCGTCAAATATTGCTTCCATTATGTCCGGAATCTGTGGTTTATATGTGTTCTCTTTCATTTGCGTTCTCCTTATGCTCTTTCAAACATTTTTCTGCATTACTGCAGATTTTATTAAATACATGGATGCACATATGTGTTTCCTCTTCTGTCAACCCGCTTAGGACATCACCCGTTCAATTCCATCGTCATACATGAATCTGATGCCTTAAACCCTAATGCTTCATACAAAGGTCTTCCCATCTTTGTTGCATCCAGACTTATCTCTGTCACACCATTTTCTTTTGCCTCTTCAATCAAAATCTCAACCATTTTCTTAGAGATGCCTCTTCTTCTATGATCTGCACGGGTATAGACATTCATCAAATGCGCCCGATTACCCGTCGGATGCGAGAATGTCGGCATAATCCATATATAGGATAGGCTTGCACAGCCTATGGGAGTTTCCCCATCAAACGCAATAACTGTAGTCTGCTCACCTGACTCAAAATACTTCCTGCTCTCAGAGACAAAATCCTCGTCATATTCATACTCACCGGACAGATCATTTACCTCTCTAAGCATTTCAAGTCTCAGCTTCAT
>ERZ1026776.144-NODE-144-length-55063-cov-81.028105_pt1 | contig 55063 bp, 51 predicted proteins | sample MGYA00380125_ERZ1026776 | MGnify/ENA primary metagenome ERZ1026776 (study PRJEB33269, sample SAMEA4719761) | human gut metagenome | biome: human-associated habitat; feature: organic feature; material: feces | place: Cameroon | collected 2013-10 ...
AATTCTTGCACTTTTTATGTCAGATTTATATCTAAATTTTGAACACCCTACCTCACGGCTCTCGCCCTCCTCGCTTCCTACATCGAGGAGATAAAGATAGCCATGATTCGGGCTATGGAGAACGGCAAGCAATACGTTGACGCTGCCGGCAACCTCTTCGACCCGACCAATGCCACCACCATTGACTTCATCAACTTCTTCCAGGTGAACCTCATCAATCCCAAGGTGCTCGTCGGTGCCTTCCTCGGAGCGATGGCAGCCTTCCTCTTCTGCGGATTGACAATGGGTGCCGTAGGACGTGCAGCCGAATCGATGGTGCAGGAAGTGCGCCGTCAGTTCCGCGAGATAAAGGGCATCCTTGAAGGCAAGGCAACGCCCGACTATGGTCGTTGTGTGGAGATAAGCACCCGCAGCGCCCAGCGCGAGATGATCATCCCGTCGCTCCTCGCCATCGTCATCCCCATCGTAGTGGGCTTGGTGCTCGGCGTAGCCGGCGTCCTCGGTCTGCTCACTGGCGGCTTGGCAGCCGGCTTCACCCTCGCCGTCTTCATGTCCAACTCCGGCGGAGCATGGGACAACGCCAAGAAGATGATAGAAGAAGGTCACTTCGAAGGCAAGGGTAGCGACAACCACAAGGCCACCATCGTAGGCGACACCGTAGGCGACCCCTTCAAGGACACCTCCGGCCCCTCCCTCAACATTCTCATCAAGCTGATGTCGATGGTAAGCATAGTAATGGCAGGCCTGACCATCGCCATACTGTAATGGTAGGAATATAAAACGAAAAAAAGAGAAATCCCCTCGGCAATACAGATGATTGTCGAGGGATTTCTCTTTTTTCATATTCCCGTAAAAAGAATATTTTTACTTTGATACGTTGACGTTATAGTCTAATCCACCATAATCCTTCACCGTAGACGAATCGTAGCTGAATGTATACACCTTGCCGTCTGTGCCGCAGAAATATACGTCATTAGTTGGGAGTTTGTGGTCAGGACATAGTACATCCACGATTTTTCCGAACTCGGCATCGCCGCAAGACAGGAGATAATTGTTCAGAGCGTCAACGGCTACTTTTCCCTTCGGAGCCTTCAGCGAAGCCCTAAGCACCATCATGTCACCGGCATCCTCCATGTCGCTCTCCTCCTGCACCACTTTCAGTGAGCATGCCGCATTCTGGCGCACGCCGTAATTCAGCTCGATGTTGCAGCGCGAAACATACACGAAAGCATTGACTTTCTGGAACAGGCTCACCTGCATGTTCTCACCGTCGGGCAACATGTATGTGCAGAAACGTACATTGGCGTATTCTCCCTGCTTTCTTGCCTGGGTCTCAGAAAGGCTGACGCCCTTGGCAGTAACGTTGTCCCCCGTCTCCATATCATAATACACAGCTGCCGGAATCATCATTCCCGTGACGCTGTTGTTGTCCTCGTTCAAGTCGACAACCTTGCAGAAATCTCCCTTCACCCACGCCATTTTGGAGTTGGGTTCCTCTGCGCTCTCAGCATAACTCTCAGCCGTCACAAATATCTGGTACCAGCCGTTCTGAGCTTCCTGCTGCTTGCTGTTCACCATATATATATTGCCGTTGTAAGGATGATACGTGTCCACGTAGGCCCCCGTCATGTCATTTGCGCGATACTTAGAACCCTCCGTGTCGGAGAAGAAAATCTTGGTATAGGTCTCGAACGATCCGCCATCCGAATTCCAGCTCATCAGCTTGCCGCTGTTGGTATTAGGCAGTCGGCGTAGATTTACATTGTCAGAAGTGATCTTCACGAAACGCTTCACACTGGGTTGCTTAACCAGAAATGAATAAGCTCTTACCGTCGTGGCTGAAGCCATAAGAGCCACCATAAGCGCAAAAGAATAAAGTCTTGAATGATTCATAAATAACACAGAATTTTTAATTATTAGAATTTTTATAGTAAAAGCCGTTTGTAACAGCTGCGGTGCAAATGTAGGGAATTTTTTACAAAACAGCAAAGAAATCAGATTGATTATATTTGCATGAAAAAAAGTTTGTCTGATTTTTATTAAAAAATTTTGTGCTTATAAAATATTATTCGTACATTTGCCTTAGATTTTCTTGTAGACAAACCTAATAGACCGCTTGACGAGTGAAAAACATACATGGCGAACCTAAAAACCACCAATAACAATCTAAAAATCAAATCACACAAATAGGGGAGCTAACATTCTGACAGCATAAAATTTAAAGTGTTTGTAAAGAAACTGGTCTTTGTATTATGAACAAAGAATCAAGGAACAACACGTCAGCATTGCCTAATGCAGACTCCCGACGAGGCGGCAAAACTCCCTCCAGTGCACGACTAACCTCCTGCACCTCCCCCGAAGTTCGAAGCGACGCAGCAGAGAACTCCCAAACTGGGGTGTCCTCGGATTATGCTCAGGAGGAAAAGGAGCAATGGTTCGTGTTGCGTGCCACCTATGGAAGAACCAGTCAGGCTCTTGATGCTCTCCGAGCCAAGAACGTCGAGACTTATTTGCCGATGCATTATGTCATCAAAGAGATAGACGGGAAGCGAAAGCTCATTCACGAGCCTTTGCTTCCCAATATTATTTTTGCAAGGATGACCCGCCAGAAAACTCACGATTTCGTGAAAGAGCCAGCCTCCACCGCCAAATGGCTAAAATACTACACGGACAAGACAAAGCCCGTGGAATGGTCAACCGGCAAGAATCCTCCCGTAACCATCCCCGACAACGAAATGATAAACTTCATAAACGCTACAAGTGTGAAGAATGAGCATAGTGGAATGATGCCATCTGAACGAGTTCACTATAAGAGTGGCGATCTTGTTCAAATCATCAAAGGGGATTTTACCGGTGTAATAGGCAGAGTGGCAAGAGCTGGAGGACAGCAACGAGTGGCAATAGATATTGAAGGATTGGGGACATTCGTCACGGCTTATATCCCCAACGACTTTATGGTAATTTATTCAAATGATAGAAAGTGAACAAATAGCCCCTCTATATATAATAGAAAGCAACTTATAATTAATCAACACGATGTGGTTAAGTAATCACATTGTTATTACTAACTAACAATTTTTTTTATGAACGCAAGTGATTTAGTGGAAAACTGGCTCAAGGAGCAAGGATTCAAGAATGAAAGAGACAATGATGGAGACCTCCTCTTCAAATATCAGGGAGTGAACCTGTTCTGTTGCAAGGACGACAATGACAAGCAGTTCTTGCGTGTCATCATGCCTGGCATCTATCAGATAGATGGCGATCGCCTGAAGGTACTGGAGGCTATCAACACAATCAGCTGCGACCTCAAGGCCATCAAGGCATTCATCGTACAGGACCGTCTTTGGCTTGCTATTGAGATGTTCATCGACTCTACACCGGACATCGATGACTTCATCGAGCGCTGCCTCGATATCCTTATAGCTGGACGTCAGCGCATAGCTCAGGAAATTCTCAAATAAGGAGAATAGTATACTACAATTGAGTGGCGGAAGTTTTTCCGCCGCTCAATACAATATGGGGTGTCCGTCCCACCGTACTTCCTTTAATACAATGAAAATATGGCAACACTCAACATCAATGAACGTATTGGCGACTATTGGGTAAAAACACTTATAAAATCGAATGCTTATACCGAAACCTATCGGGTAGAAGATTCCGATTCTCACCCATACTTTCTCAAGCTTTTCCTGATGAATAACTTACCCTCACAGCTTCTTGACGATGAGAGTAAGGAGGTGAAAGAAATAGGATATTCTTCACATCTGAGCCAGCGGAATATAGTAAGTTTTATAAATAAGGGTAGCGTGCGGCGCGAAGAAGGCGACTTGCAATATTATGTCACCAATTACTTCAAGGGTGTTGTCCTGACCGACTATGTTAACAGAAACGGACGACTACAGGAAGAAAGGGCAGAGAAGATTTTCCGTGAGATACTGGCAGGACTAAAATATCTACATAGCCAGATGCCAGTACTATTGCACAACGATATCGACCCTAGCAACATTATGCTCTCGGAGACCAACGAAGAGGCAATCATCATAGATATGGGGCATGTCTCGGAAAGGTGTACAGGACTCGTACACTTTGACACCTCAGACCTCGACATCTTCTATCGAGCTAACGAGACCGCTTCGGGTATATACGACGAGCAGACTGATATCTTCTCCGCTTGTGGTGTACTGTATTACATGTTGGCAGCTCATGACCCGTGGCAGACAGACATAGAAGGCAACACCTTCAAAGAACGACTTAAAGCATTATGGCAGTATAGAAAAAACAACAAGTTAGACATTGATAGTCTTGCTTGCAGCCAGAAACTGAAGGAAGTGCTAAAACACGGACTGGCACTAAAACAATCTGACAGATACGACACTATAGATAATATCATCAGTAGCCTCGATAATATACAGTCTGAATCGGATGTCAATGCTAAATCTTCGCAGATTTCACACTCCAATGCTTCAGCAGACGAAGTCGTAAAGCAAAGTCCAAATTACGTGGAGTTTCACATAAGGAAGGGAAACGGAAAGGGATTTCAGGATATTGCTGGCATGGCAGCACTGAAAGACACGTTGAACAAGCAAGTCGTGTTTGTGATAAAGAACAAGGATATTGCCGAAGAATACAAGATTACGCCGCCAAATGGTATGCTCCTCTACGGACCACCGGGCTGTGGCAAGACGTTCTTCGCAGAGAAATTTGCCGAAGAGACAGGTTTCAACTACCTGCTGATAAAGTCATCAGACTTGGCCAGCTCATACGTCCACGGTAGCCAAGAGAAGATAAGGCAACTGTTTGATCAGGCAGAGAAGAATTCACCGATAGTAGTTTGTTTCGACGAGTTCGACGCTTTGGTGCCCGACCGCTCGTGGAACAATGTGTCATCTGAGGAAGTAAACGAGTTTCTCTCACAGATGAACAACTGCGCCAAGCGCGGCATCTTCATAGTGGCAACGAGCAATCGTCCTGACAAGATTGACCCCGCAGTGTTGCGTACAGGACGCATAGACAAGATGGTGTATGTACCATTGCCTGACTATGAAGCCCGAAAGGAAATGTTCGCCATTTACCTTAAAGACCGACCCGTGGAAGAAAACATCGATATAGAAAAATTTGCCAAACTGACAGAAGGCTATATAGCCAGCGACATTGCATACATAGTGAACGACTCTGCTATGGTAGCGGCATTCACACGCACTAAAATATCGAAAGAACTTATACTTACATCCATCACCAACACTCGTCCGTCTGTGCGCACCGACAGCATAAAACACTATGACGAGATAAAGAAGAAGATGGAAGACACAAATCGTCGCAACATTACCGACCACACGAGAATCGTAACCTGGTAAAAAACAATCACAATGGAAGATAACATAAAAAACATTTTCTGTCCCAATATAGTTGAGGAACGTCAATTAAACGCCACGGTAATAGATGTATACTCACGACTGATGAAAGACCGCATAATCTTTCTTAGCGGTGATGTTAATTCTGACAAGATGGATACGATTGTAGCCCAGATGTTGTTCTTGGAATCTATCAATCATGAACCAATCAATCTCTTCATCAATTCTGGTGGAGGTGAATGCTACTCAGGTCTTGAACTTGTTTCCGTCATGCGATACATACATTCTCCAGTATATACAACCGTTCTCGGACTTGCAGCTTCAATGGGTGCGGTAATTGCCAGCAGTGGAGAAAAAGGTCACAGAAAGGCATTGCCGTATTCTCGGTTTATGGTTCATCAGCCAAGTTCTGGTGTCGGCTATTCAACATTCCGGGATCAACAAATACATCTTAAAGAAATGGAAAGTCTAAAGCATGATTTATATGAGGTGCTCTCACAGAACAGCGGTCAGACCATTCAAGACATAGAATTATTATGTGATCGAGATAAATGGATGAAACCTCAAGAGGCAATGAGGCTTGGCTTCCTTGATGAAATAGTAGTGCGTTCAGAATAGCAAACAACATGAAAATTCTGTAAAGCAGAAGTATCGAAGTTCAAGAAAGGACAGCTGGAGAGAGTGACAGACGGAAGATTTATAAAGGATATGTGATAGAAAAGACCTGATTTATCACCTCCCTGTTATAAAATAAAAGAAACGAATATGGATTTATCATACATCATAGCACCATTGTTAGGAGGAGTCATTGGTTACATCACCAATGACATCGCCATAAGAATGTTGTTTCGCCCACATACAGCAAAATATGTGTTTGGCATCCACATTCCATTTACACCTGGTATTATTCCGAAGGAGAAAGGACGTATTGCCGAAGCCGTAGGAGGTGTGATCAGTGAGAATCTAATGAATAAGGAGGTACTGGAAAGGTATCTTTTGTCAGAGGATATGATTGAAAAAGTTCGCTCTGCGGTTGAGGAGTTTATAGCCACACAGCAGAGAAACAACGAGACGGTAGTTCAATTCTTAGGGCATTACTTGTCAAAAGAAGAAATTGATACCATTGCACAGAACATAAACCGAAGCATCACCAAGCAGACTTATGAAAAGTTGGCTGACAGTTCCGTTGGAGAAAAGGTTGCCCACATTGCCATAGACCATGTAGCGCAAAAGTTAACTATCGATGGAGCACAAGAGCTGCTTTCTGGTATCGGTGGCGCATTGGGTGGCATCGGTGGTATGGCAGCAGGACTGTTTGGCGGCAACATTGTTGCCAAATTCTTGAGTATGCTTCGTGAACCAGCCGAACATTTCCTTGCCAAGAACATCAACACAATGCTTCGAGACAATGGTGAGGAGATTGTGTCAAATATGATTGGTGGCGAAGTTGATGCCTTCTTTAACAAGCCTGTAAGCAAATTGCTTGAAGGGCACGAAGAACAGTTGGCTCAAGCTGTCAACACTATAGAGTCCATATATAGAAGTATTATTACCGAACATCTGCCAAAGATCCTTCAATCTATTGACATCAGCAAGATTGTTCGAGAACGTATCAACGAAATGGACGTTAATGAGACTGAAAAACTCATCTTCCAAGTCATGGATAAAGAACTCAAAGCCATTGTATGGTTTGGTGCTTTGTTGGGACTAGTGATGGGAAGTGTAAACATTTTAATTTTCTAACATTATGATTTGTCCGCATTGTGGAAGAAAAGAGTACGTTGTATGTATTGGATTACCAACTGTGAAATTATTAATAACATATGCTTCTTGCTTAGGACTCTCTATATTGGGACCAGCAGCGGCATTAGCTTTGTCAACAACATATAAAGTTACAGGAAAGAAAATTTACAAATGTACAAATGCAACATGTAATAAATATTTTATTGCATAATATTCCTCAACAGGGATGATTTTGAGTTTGACAACTAAATATTAAGACTATGCCAATAATAACAACATCTGTAATAATGGCATTCAAAGGTGCCTTATTTCTATCGAAGAGTGCTGCAGCAAAAGCTGCAATTATGAAATATGGTTCATACCTTTTAGCAACTAAAGGTATAGCTGCGACAGTATCAACAGGCATGACAGTAGCAACTGCTGCTGGTTATTTTGTAGTTATAAAGTCTATACCAGAAAATTCGATAAAAGGATTTTCACAAATTATAAATGGTATGAGTAAAGGTAGCATAGCTGACTTTATGGATGGAGTATATAAACTAAGCAAAGTATATTCTACAACCAATTCGCTCATTTCTGATTTTAACGCTTTTGTTGATTCTGGGAATTGTACACCTGAAGTAAAAATCTCATTGAAGAAATCCATCAAAGGTATCGAAGGTATTTTAAAAAATGAGATAGAACATAAAACATATCAACTTCTTAAAGATGTAGAAAACCATCTTGCAAATTATGGCTATACAGGAGAAAGTTATTCTGAAAGAATTAATACAATTTATTATAAACATACATATGACTTGACAGATAACTATATAGAATTGTTAGGTAGAGGTGGACGTATTTATTCTGATATATCAGAGTTTAACCAATCTTTAGGAATTGGAGAATTCTATGAATATGACCACTATCTAACTTATTGCATTGCAGGATGGTTTATTGACAACATAAAATTGTCATGTATAGCGAATGTATCACAAGATAAGTTAGCTAAAGACATCACAGATCAAATTTTTAGTTATTTAAAAGCATATAATTTATAAATATATGAGCATAATAGGTTTAGACCCCAAACGAGATAAAAGAGCACATCAAATTATATATGGTGGTTTTTCTGGATATGTTGCATTGGTAAACTTTTTGGGAAGCTGTATGGGAGCACCACCCATGGTCAGTCGCATGAACAACAGAAGTAAGAAATCATACCAAGACAGAGCTTGGAAAATATACTCAGAAACAGGAGATATTAAAAAAGCGATAAAGATTTTCTTTTGGGATCCATAAAACTATATAAGCAAGAAAAAAATAATCACGTAATAATATGTCACAAATAAATCAGCAAATACAGCAGATTATAGATAAGCGTAAGCTTACTCGTCTGCCACAGATTGAGAAGGAAATAACCTTCTTGAAAGAGGTAAAAGCCAAGGTTGAAAATCTTGACTCTATAATAAACACGGTTTCGCACCAGATAAGCACGAAGCAAGGTTCGTATTATATCATGCTTCAGTCAGATCCTACTATGGAGGCACGCTTTATGGCTGTGTCAACTTCTGAGGTTAAGCGGTTGTTGACCGAACAACTCCAGACTTTGGAGAATTTGAAGAAACGTTTTTCTCGTGATGCTGTACAAATAGCATTTATTGGCTATGAACGCCAAGGAAAGAGTTGTTTCCTTCAGTCTATCTCTGGACTCAACAATAAGGTGATTCCTGCATACAGTGGTACTAGTTGTACTGGAGCTGTATCTGTGATACACAACGTGGATAAGGATTTAGAAGTTCATATAGAGTTTTATGACCATGAAGCATTCCTAAAAATCGTACAAGAAAAATTGCAAACATTCTTTCCAAACAAGGCTTTCACAGTTAGCAGTCTCAATGATTTGAGATACATTGATTTGTCAGGCTTTGTTTGTGATGATCCCCAACTATCTTTGGAGTTCAACAAATTCAAAGATGCATTCATTGACCATATTGATGTTTATGAAACATTGATAGGACATGGAAAGGTCATAACTTCAGATGAAGACCAGATAATTCAGCATGTGTCTCAGTACGAAGAATTCGATTCTATACCTACTGGTGATAATCCTTCTTTGTTTACTAAAAAGGAGAAACTGGATTCCGAAGGCTACAAAATTGCAGTTTGGCAAAAGAACTACTACAAATATATAGCTGTAAAATCAGTTAATATCTATACACGCTTTGTTGACCCTCGCATTGGAGATTCAAAGATTGTATTGGTTGACACCATTGGTATGGGAGATGCATCAAATGCAGAACGCATTGAAGATGAAATGTTCCGAGTATTGCGTGAGGATTGTGATGCCGCAGTCGATGTATTCAAGCCTCAGGCTAATGGCGACTCGTTCAACAAACAGCAGGTTGAGGTCTTGAAAAAGATTGGACGCAGACTTTCAGACTGCGAACCACAGCGTTGGATATATTATGTATTGAACCGTGTTGAAAGTGGCAAAGGGTACAACAAAGAAGTAGTTCCTGCTATTATGCAACAGGTTAAGTCAAGTTTCCAAACCATGACATCAAAGCCTGTGGCAGATGTGATAGACATCAATGCCATCGATACAGACGAGGTTAATGACCGCCTGATAAGCCCACTGTTAGATCTTATCACCAACAATCTTGATGATATAGATTCCAACCTTGTAGCAGAAGCCAATAAATCAAACGAATTACTTTATCAAGAGTATAAGTTGTTGTCAGATGCCGTAGGTAAGGTTGTTTCTGGCAGCATGAAACAAGGCTCTAACGAACTGAAGAAGTTCCGTGAGTTATACAAAACGGATTTGACCTATTCAAAAGAGTTGAAGGTTTTGGATAACCAGTACTATGCAGAAAAGGACAAACCTTGTCCAGAGGTAAAAGAGAAGATAGATGAGGTTATCAACAAACTGACAAAGTTGATAGATCGTCCAGACATAATTGTTGTGGATGTGGAGAAAGGTGAAAAAGCAACCAACGATTTGTTGGAGAAATACTGCAATATATTCCGCAACAGAATTTATGCAGCATTCGATGAAGTAACAACAGACGTATTGTTACCACTACAAAACAAATTGAAAGATTCTATCATCAATATCCTCTATGAGAATGCACGATTGGGAAGAATTCCTTTGCAGAATTACGCTGTGGAGGATGGTGCTTCACAAGAATGGCTGAAGGCATTCATTTCTGAGAAAGTAGATAAGGAGGTATATCCACACATGAACTATATGCTCAATTTCGTCCTTGACTATCAGATAAGCATTGAAGGTTTGATGGAATATAATGTGGCACGTTGTCTTGACACGCTTGACAAGCATAGCCCTGCATTCAAAACTATGTCTCCTTTGACAGGCATACCTGATACACAACAAGCCAAGAAGATTTGGAGCGAGATTGTAAGCCGCACATCAGCTATCCAAACAGAAATGCGCAAGTGGCGTGATGACTTCTCTCTGATTCCAAGTCATTCGTTCTATGCTCGTACCAGTATGTTCAGAGATTTGTTGGTAGACGATACAGACACTCACATGTCTGAAGAACTGTATAACTTCTATTCGGAAAACCGCATGGCTATTTGGCGTGACGAGTTCGCAGGAATGATGCAGGAAAAGGAAGCCTTTGGTAGTTGGAATGAGGAAAGTGCCGCAATAACAAATCTTTGCAAGAAGAATTCATTCATCTTTAAACTATAAAGTACTATGGGGTTATTCGATAAGATAGGTCAGATAATAACGAGGAATTCGTCCGATGCTACTCCAACCTTAAGTATCTGTATGATGGGACCACGTTCTGTGGGTAAAACTACAGTACTTACTTCTATCTTTCATGAATCGCAATCTCAGATATGCGAAGGTTCATCTATATACTTGAAGGCACTTGACAGCAATACCAACATGCTGAATGACTACCATACAATGTTGGTGGATGCTGTAGCTAAGAAGAATGCTTCAAACTTGCCTGCTTCTAACACAATTTCTGAGTTCCAGTTTGGATTGGGATTGGTAGGTCGTTCAGAGTCTGTAAAACTTACTATTAGAGATTTTCCTGGAGAGTATTTAACCTCCACCATCAAGAGTGACCGTGAAGATATATACAACTTTATGGCCAACGCAACAGTTATTCTAATAGCTGTTGATACACCTTATTTGATGGAAGAAGGAGGACGATACAATGCGGAAAAGAACAAGGTAGATATTGTCACTCATTATCTCAAAGACAATGTTGCGGCTGTTAAGGACAAACTCGTACTATTCGTTCCATTGAAATGTGAGAGATACTTACATGATGGAAAGTTGCCGCTAGTTTCAGAGAAAGTTAAGGAAACTTATAAAGAACTAACCGATTTCTTTGGACAAAATAACATTGCCAGTTTCGTCACTCCTATCATTACTTTAGGTGGTATAGAGTTTGATTCGATGAAGAACAGTAATGTACCCGGTGATGTTTCCAAGGTATCTGTATTCCGTTCGTGGAATGTAAAACCAGAGTACAAGCCATTGTTCTGCCCTCAGCCACTTTACTATTTGCTGACATACGTCACAAACTATTACGAGTGGCAAAAGAAACAAAAGAAAGGACTCATTGATAGTTTCATGGATTCTATCTACTCATTCATCAAGAATGATTCCAAATTCTTTGAAGAGATGAAAAAGTTGACACGCTTTGTCATCTACAACAAGAATGGTTTTATTCCTTTGACAACAAATTCAATTATAAAAATCAACTAAAAGACGATAATATGGCAGAGCCTTTAAAAGTAATAATGATGGGAGGTCGCCGATGTGGAAAGACATCTGCATTGGCAAGCCTTTTTGAAGAGATGAAGAACGGTCAAGTAAAAGACTACTTCACCGTATCGGATAGAACTGTTCTAGAAACAAAAGGGTTTGAGACGCAAGACTCTTTGAATGACAAGACCTTGGAATTACAGAATATGTTGGAGTCTAATAAAGGCAACAGCAACATATTCCTTGTTGATAAAAATCCAACATCTAACTTCTGGTTATACAAGCTCCATCTTCAAATTCCCGGAACAAAGAGAGAAATGGATATTGAGTTCCGTGACTCAGCAGGAGAGTTTTTCGAAGCATCAGGATCTCATGCCCAAGAAACAGAAGAGTATATCAAAAATTGCGATGTGTTCGTAATTGTTGTTGACACTCCTTACCTGATGGGTAGTGTAGATGAATCAACCAAAGATTTGTGTCCAGAATCTATAGACCTTGGAACAAACAGAGTGCAAGATATTCAGAATTTCTTGACCCATATTGATGATAAGGAAGGACAAGATGCAAAAATGGTTGTGTTTGTACCACTAAAATGCGAGAAATGGGCAAAAGAGCCAAACGGCTTAAACAAGGTGACAGCACGCATCAAGGAGGTCTATGGCACACACATCAAGAATCTCTCTGCATACGAGAAGATGAACATCTGTGTGATACCAATGCAGACATCTGGCAATATTCTTTTTTCAGAATTTCGCAAAGCGTATATATACAATAGTATTGATGGTCCAGTACGTTGTTGCAAGATAGATGATGAGACCGTCAGAAAAGAGGATGGAGAAAACGATCTCCCCATGCCTGGTGAAACAGTTGTAGAAGACGGTGAAGCCGTTATCAATGGGACTACACTTCAACGTCCGTATTCATGGTATCAAATCAATCCAAATGACAGCAGTTTTGCTCCAAAAAATTGCGACCAACTTCCATTGCACATTATTCGCTTCATGTTGATGAAGCTAATGGATGCAGAGGCTAACGTCCAACATGGAGGATTACTCGGATGGATTTACGATTTTCTAAGAGATATGATCAACCGCATCCGTGGCATATTTGGTACTATGAATACCGAAGAGCTTAAACAGATTATTGGCAGAATGCAACGCGGTGGCTTGATAAAGGACACTGGTGATGGAATAGAAATCATTAAACGTTTCTGATTATGTTAAGGTATTATTCTTATTATTCTGTGGGTGGGTATAAGGATTTTATACTCGGCACAAGTGAAGAGAAACAGGAGGCTACTTATTACTTGCCTCTTTTGCCTGTCTTGGAAGAACGTGCAAAGACAGATGAAGATGCAGCAAAGCTATTTGACCAACAAAAAGATCTTCCTAAAATACAACAGCTGTCAGCTGAGCAGCCATTCAACCTCCCAACATCAGCACGAGTACTTTTCTCGCATGCCGGATATAAACTTCTCTACAAACATCTTGAAGGAGATTATTATGCTTTGGCTTTGAGAAACATTTCAGCCAACACCAAAGATGAGCATGGACGATCTGTACCTTTTATGTTTGTTATTACAGGTGATACAAAGTATGATGTTGAGGTATTGAATATCCTTGCTACATATTTCGCTTGCAACATAAAAGGTGTTGAAGCCATTTTGTCAAAATACCTCTTTATGGATATTGATGTAAATGGTTTGAAGTTTGAACTTGCAAAATTCAACTCTTGGTTAAAGGCTGTTGTAGCCAACAATTCTTTAACCATATTGCCAACAATGGATGGAGGAAAATCCATCCATGCCCAAATTGGCAATGTCGCACTATTGGTCTTACCAGAAGGCATAATAGAACAAAAAGCCATAACAGAACAAAAGTTAGGAACAATGGAAATTACGTCAGTAAAGGAAATTGAGATATTATCAAAAGAAAATCCTGATAGATTGGTAAAGCAGATTCTTTCTATTGCGGAAGAATTGAAAGAAGAACGCAAGAAGAATGCAACTTTTAAAAAAGGCATGATAGCAGCTGGTGCTGCAGGATTATTTGTCGGTGCATTTATTGCAAGTTGTTGTCATAAATAATCTGTATTATGGCAGATGTCTTGAAAGTATTAATGATGGGCGGTCAACGTACTGGGAAAACCTCTATGTTGGCCGGCTTGATTGAGACTATGACCCATGGGACAGTCAAGGACATCGTTGAAGTGAAAGATGTGACAGAGAGCAGGCCTGCCAGTCTGAAACTTATCAAAAGCATAGAATCTTTAAAATGGAATTTGCTAACCTCATACGGTAAGACCTTTCTTATTGATGATAGTAAATCAGGAGAATTTGAAGATTTTATGCTACAATTCAGCGTGCCTGGAACAGAAAGTAAAATGAATATTTTGTTTTCTGATGTCAGTGGTGAATACTATGACATGGGGCGGCAACATGATGCTGAAGTTCGTGAGAAAGTCAGGGAATACGATGTTTTCTTGATTGCCATAGATACACCGAATTTGATGGAAGCTGTCAACTCCAGCAACAAATTGTGCAACGAAGCAATCAACAATTCTTATAACCACGTCAATGACATTCATACGTTTTTGACCGAATTGGATGACAAAGAAGGTTCCGATGCTAAGCTCGTTATATTTGTCCCCCTCAAATGTGAGAAATGGGCAAAAGAGGGAAACATTGGTAATGTTGTTCAACGGGTTAAAACAGTCTATGCTCCAACTCTTCAAGCATTGTCTAAATACAATAATGTAGAGGTTGACATATTGCCTGTGCAAACAGTTGGAAATATTATTTTCCAAGAACAGGCAAAAGCTATGTCTTGTGTACTCAATGGAAAAATTCAAAGAAGGTGTGCCATAATAAACAAAAAGACACAAGTCAGATTTGAAGATGGGACAATTGAAAACATTGACTTGACCAAACATAAGTTTCAAGAAGACAACAACGCTGTTATTCGAGAACATTCGGCTCTTATAGTTCCCAATTCATGGTTTACGACTATTGGAAAAAAATATGAGCCAAAACATTGTGATCAATTGGCATATTACATCTTGCAATTTTACCTTGCAAAAGTTCTTTTTGCCAAAGATGTAGAGCAGTTAAAAGAGAAAAAAAACAAATGGAAATGGGGAAAGCGAATAGCAATTGCAACAAGTTGCGTATTTGGTTTGGCCGGAGTTGCTGTTACGTACTTTACATCTAAGTATCTTGAAAAGAAGTTTGGCACTATAACATTGGAACAAATGCTTTCTCTTACAAAAAAGTTGCAAGATGGTGGCTATATCAAGCAAAATTTTGATGGTATAGAAACTGTTAAAGAGTCAAAGTTACATGCTATAAACGAAATACAAGTATGATAAGATACTATGCATATTACAATCATGGTGGCTATAAGGACTTCTACGTAGGCAATACTAAGGAGGAAGTTACATCAAAATATTTTTTACCCTTGTTGGCTGTTCATGAGCAATCTTTGGAAGAGAATCCAAACGATGAAGCGTTAAAGGAACAGATAGAACACCAAAGACAATTGCCTAAACTTGTCGCATTGTCTGATGCTACGCCAGACTATAACTATCCAAAAGAAGCAAGAGTTTTGATGTCTCATGGAGGATATAAAATCCTATATAAACGACTTGGTTATAAAAATTTTGCTCTTGCCATTAGAGATATACCTGGTCCTAAGGATGTCTATGGTCGGCAGTCACCTTTCAATATGATGTTTATAGGTGATGAAGATGATTTGGTGAGCTTAGATAAGTTAGCCGAACATATATGCAACAATTATTGTCAGTTCTTGGAATTTTTGGGAACACTGTTCGTCAACGACTTAAACGAGAACGGATTGCGTTGTGATAATGATAGATTGACATCGCTTCTCAACTCTATTATAGAGTGTGACGAAGCTATATCACTCTGCGTAAGCAACCCCTTACATGTACGCATGCTTGTTGTAGGTTACCCTTGTGACTTGAAGACGACCTTCAAAGAGCAAAACATTACTAAGAGAGAGGTAAACGTCTGTTTTGATGAAACTGGTAATCTGCTTTTCAAGGCTATAGAAGAACAACCTAATGCAAGGACCAATGCATCAAGCATGAATGTAGAGCAAGAAAAACCACACACGCGGCAAGATGCAACAGACAGAAAACCCATCCTGTCTTTGCATGCAATGACGAACACCCCAAAAATCGAAGATATTGAAAAAATATGGGATTACATCAGAGGCATGGAAAGAAGGACTGTGCAAATGAGTAAGCACATCGAAGAACTTGAAAAAAGAATTACTGAACTTGAAAACAAACGAAATTATGAATAAAAAGAAAACTTTGTTCGGACTTGATTCTAAATCATACGAACACGACTTCGATAAGACTGCCTTAAAAGCGCTAAAGGCTTTGCCTGGATTTGACAAGGTGGTAAATTTCTTCTTGAACTGGACATATATCAAATGGCATATTGTCGAGTTGCAGGGATCGAATTTCCTTGTAACAAGAGAATCATGCCCAGAGCTCTATGACTTGGTGCATGATGTAGCAGATACGCTTGACGTAAGACCACTTCCACGTTTTTACACGCAATGGGGATATAACATCAATGGTTACACCACTGGCTATAAAGAAGATACTATCTTGGTATTGAATAGTGGTACCATAGATTTGCTTAGCGAGGATGAACTTCGCTATGTGGCAGGTCATGAGTGTGGTCACATCAAGAGCGGGCATGTTATCTATCACACAATGGGTGAGCTATTTAATAGCGCTATAAGCCAAATTCCTGTAGTCAGTTCATTTACAACCCCAATATATTATGCATTGTTATATTGGATTCGGATGTCAGAGTTTACTGCAGACAGAGCAGGTCTCTTGGCTTGTCAAGACATTGATGCTGCCATTAGTGCAATCATCAAGATGTCTGGTCTTCCAATGAAATATTTCGAGAATATGAACAAGGATGCCTTCATTAAGCAAGCAACCGAGTTTAAACAATCTTTCAGTGGATTCACAGACAAGGCTATCAAGACCTTGACAATTGCTGGAAGTTCCCATCCTTGGACAGTACTTCGTGCAGCCGAATTGCTCACATGGTACGAAAGCGGAGAATACCAAGATATTCTTAACGCTAACACTTCGTCAGAATGTAGTGCTTGCCACATGCAGATTCCGGCAGGGGCGAAGAAATGTCCTTATTGCGGGAATGAAGTATAACTAATAAAACATATTTAATATGGTAAGAAATGAAAGAGAATTGGCGAAAGCAATTCAACATAGAGAATCTGTTATCGATTTGCACAATGATCTTATTGGTGGAGTAGAGAAAATTAAAGATCCCTCTGCTATAGCTTGGGCATCTGTAGCTGCAGCTTTGGCTTCTTCCGCATTCTTTTGGGGAAGTCCTTGTGCTGCAGTTTTAGGGTTGACGATTGGATTACCTGCTATACTTGCAGTTTGTGGAGGTGTAGGCGGTGTGGTATTTTTGACATTAGGTGCTTCTGGAACTATTTGTGCCTTCAAGCTACTTATGCAAGCCAAATCAATTGATGTTTTAAATCAGTTGAGAGATAATTATACATTAGAAAATAATAAATTGACAAGGAAATGAGTATTTGGAAATTTGAGAAATACAATCAATAAGATTCCACAACATATTATCTATTTTACTAATTAAAAACTCAATACTATTAGACTATGAATTTATTTAAGGGTTGTCCATACGGCATTGAAGAAATTATTACCAACAGAATGGTAGCTTCTGTTGCAATAAGTCCTACTGGTGCTCTAATACCTTTGTTGGATACAGCAGCGATAACAGGTATATGGGCTAATATGTTATATGAAATTGGAAAATACCACAATGTGACATTTACGAGCGAAGAGTGTACAAAAATCATTACTTCCTGCGGTGCTAGTATCTTAGGATATTTAGGTGGCAGCAAAACTCTTTGTTGGCTACTTAATTTCATCCCTGGATTAGGAACATTGGGAGCGATGGCTGGTAATGTAGTTTTTAATGGATACTATACTTATGCTATAGGTATGGCTTTTCATCAAATGTTAAAAGATTATGACATAAATGGGAAAACCATTTGGGAAATATCAAAAATTCTAATTAATCTGTTTGTACCTATTCCATCACTAGGCAAATTGAAAGAAATTTTTACAGTAATGAAAAACCATTTAACTTAATATTCAAAAAATGAGCACTTTAGAGTCGAAATTCACAGAAATGAAGAATTTTCATTTTTCAAGAAAACAAGTACTGAAAGGATACATTCTTATTTTTAGCATTCTAAGACCTCTAACATATCTCAAAATTTGTTGGGAGGTTATAACTACAATTATTGTCTATTCTCCAAGTGTATGCAACTATCTTAAAGACATAATCATGTCAATCAGAAAAAAATGGGGAAAACTTTCTGATGAGAAACAATTTTGTATAATAGCTGCATTGGTACATTTAAATAAAAGAAACAAAGTAGAAGATGCTTTGATTAGATATAAATAGTGATTCGAAAAGAGTAAGCACTTCAAATTTAGACAAAAATATTACAATCTGTATGGTTGGATTTGTTTCGATTAATACTAAAAATAGAAAAAATTATGTTAGGTGCAGTTTTGGGTGATATTATTGGTAGTTTTTACGAGTGGCATAATGTGAAGACTAAGGATTTTCCACTTGTTACTAAAGGTACAAAATACACAGATGATACAGTAATGACATTAGCTGTAGCTAAATGGTTGATAGAAGATGTCGCCCATAGTGAAGATGAATTAGTTCGATGTATGCAAGAACTTGGACGAGCGCATATAATGGCAGGATATGGTAGTAATTTTATTAGATGGATTATGTCCGAATATCCTCGTCCTTATGGTAGTTGGGGAAATGGTAGTGCTATGCGTGTTAGTCCAGTAGGCTTGTTTTCAAAATCAGAAGCAGAAGTCTTTCGGCTTGCTCGTATTACAGCCAACGTAACCCACAATCATCCAGAAGGGGTTAAAGGAGCAGAGGCTGTGGCATTGGCAGTATATCTCAACAAATATTATGCTTCTATGCAATTGGAATATCGCAAAGATATAACAAAGAACAGATTGGAAAGTCTATTCGACTACAATCTCCGAAGAACCCTTGATGAGATTCGACCTACTTATCAGTTCGATGTGAGTTGTCAAGGAAGCGTACCTGAAGCCATTATTGCTTATCTTGAAAGTAAAAGTATCGAAGATTGTATCAGAAATGCAATTTCAATAGGTGGAGATTCAGATACAATAGCCGCTATTGCATATTCTATATTTATGGCTGGTGAAGATAGCCAGAAAGAAGAAAATGGTTGGATATATACATTCGAGAAACATTTATCTTCCGATTTGAAACTCATAATGAAAGAATTCGAATGCAAGATATAAGTAGTTTGTCTTAATGAATAATTGTTCTAAAGATTTACTTTTGTTTGCAGAATCCGTCAAAATATTAGACTATGTTCGCAATCACAACAATCTTGGCCTTGATAGGCGTAATTGTAGGAATTGGATGCTATTTTTCCAAAAGTAAATATGAAGCATCTATTACTGAATTCTTTAAAGACCCTGAAACTGTTCCTGTTGAAATCTCAGAATTAGAAGAAGAGTTTTACAGAATTGAAGAGTTGAAAGATAATTTAGAGGAAATCCGTAGGAATATTTCAAATTTGGATATTCCCACACCAGAGTCAGTCTCTTATTATGATGACACACAATCTATCCTTAATAAACTTTCAAGCTATTTTGAAGAACATTCATTAGCTACTGTTGGTACAGAACAAATCATTCTTTCGTTGTTACCAACATCTCAAATCGGGCAATCGTTGCAAGCTATGGCTGAAGTATTACCTCAAAATCTCGGTCATGCAATATTTGGTAATGCTTTAGAATCAGTAAAAGATAACATTTGGAGTATTCCCACTATGGATGGATTAGAAAAATTCATCCATGGTATGGTACATCTTAATCATTATCAGATGTTGTCTGTTGCAAAGGCGTTGGAACATCACCAAATATCAGATGCGTTATTAACCCCGATTAAGCATGGTGCCTTAGAAGTTTTTGGGGTACATGATGTAACGCATGAACTCGTCAATTCACTATCAGAAATAGGTAGTAATATGGGGGCGGCTGTTGAAGCGAGCACAAGTATTGGTGATTTGACAAATGCTTCAGATATTGACGTAACAGGACATATACCCGTTGTAACAATTGCATTGTCTTCTTTTAGAGAGTTTCAGTTGCTTTCTGATGACAAGACTGATTATATTTCATCTTTGAAGAATATCGCATTGGATGCAGTTGGTGCTGGCGTTGGAGGTGTGGCAGGAGCTAAAGGTGGAGCCATAATTGGTAGTTTTTTCGGTCCTATTGGGACTGCGATAGGTGGTGGTATTGGTGCTGTAATCGGAGCTATAGGAGGAAGAATGGCAACAAATAAGGCCAAAAGGATACCATTGGATAACGCTATTAAGGCTTATGAAACAGGGTATTATCAGATGAAGAACGAAATAGAAGCAAAAAGCAAAGACACGTTGGTTTCAATTCAGACTTTTGCAGAAAATAAACGTGAAGAGTTTAAAGAATCTGAAATCCTTGAAGACATACCAGTTTCAGACTGCTCTTCTGTTGCAGAACAGATAGCTTTTATTCTATACCAGTTTATTGTAAACGAAGTTGTTGAAATGAAAAAAGGTATCGCTCAAATCAAAAAGTCTATATGGTATTCAGCAAAGAAATATGATACTGTAGTATTTGAGTACGAGCAACAAATAGAGGATATTGAAAATCAATTGCCGACCCCTCAATTGATTAGTAGCAATCCTCGAATTGTTATAGATGTTTTAACGGAAATAGAAATGCCTAATAGAAAAGCAAATTCAAAGTTTCAAGATAAGATTAATGATTGTAGAGAAGAATTGAAGAAAGCAAATGACAAGAACGATTCTTCAATACTGATGTGGTCTTACATGGTAAATAATCTCTACCAAACATCACTTAATGACATTGCTGACTTCTCAAATGAGAAAATGGGGAGCCTTAACCGACTATTTTCTGATTGGAAAGATAAAATGGCTGAGCTTGAAAATACGGTAGAAAAAGAAAAAGGGAAATTAGGTATAGGTTGATTTCAACAATATATGACCCATGAATGAAAACTTCGAGATATTCAAACAAAACGTGGTAAACATTGTTAAAAGAATTGTATTAGACCATATTGAAAGTCATTGTTTGTCTATCGAACAATGTCATCAATTGTGTGAAGCAGGATTTCCCTATTTCACTAATAATATGTTCTTATCACCTACTACCTTAATAGTCTATCACTGTAATCATGGTAATATTACAAGACTTATGGACAATACAAAAATATACGATTACCTTGACAAACACTATTTGGGTATGTACCAAAAAGCTAATCAAAATATAGAGAACATCTATAATGATGCAATAAACGAAGTTTGGAAACTTTGTTTCCATTCTATGAAAGGTATTGTTGATTTTCGGAATTTTATCGATTGGAATAGACTATATCCAATGATTAACAAAGAATGTCGAATATAAAAAATAAATTATGTCACTATTAGAATATGATCCTTGGACATTTGGTCCAGAGTCACGTCCAATAACAAAAGAAGACATAAAAGCGGCCTTTGAAATCATGAAAGAGGTGACAGGTGAGTTCTCTTTTTGGAATTGGGCTGAGAAGTTAGCAACTTTGAATGTCTGGATACCCGGTCTTGGCATACCTATAAGTGCCGGTCTTGCAGGAGAGTGTCTCACAGAAATGGAAAAAGTATATGCAAATTTACCGACAGATCAGCGACGCGTTATTGCGAAATGTGCAAAGTGGTTACACGGCATTGTAGATTAAAACTTTTCCTTTGATAATTTTTCCATCTAATGATAGAAAATAATCCGAAACTTACTCTTTGATTATAGTAAAAAGATAAAAACTATGGTAAAAGAAATCAGAGAACTAAAATGTCCTAATCACGATTATGTGAGAGACAATCATCACTTTATGTATCAAGAGGCATATCCTGGTGCAAGGCCTACTTCATGTACGCGTTGCATAAAGTGTGGATATACTATGTCACTTCATAAAGCGCAAAAGGTCTAACCTTTAAATAATTGCAAGTATGAAATGTATCAACACATCTTGTCAAAGTACAAGGATTAAAGTTATAAAGAGCGCCGATGGGAATGTGTTCGAGAATGGTGCGAATCTCGTTGGAGCTGCAATATGCGCCATAGGTTGTTTAACCCCATTCCATTATGCTGCTGGTAAAGCTGCCCAATCGCTTTGGAAAGAAGGAACAAAAAGTGTAAAAATCACATATAAGTGCCAAGATTGTGGTTGCACATGGGAAGAAACAAAATGGACATAAGAAGACACTGATGTTCAAATATTGGAGCCTCCTTATAAGGAAATGCGCAAAAACATAAACGACCATTTGTCAGGATTATTGGCAAGCCAGTGTGATGGTCGTGTTGTAAGACATTAATAACAAGCCATTGGAAGAATTAAATACGCACTGGTTTATTTCGCCAATGGTCAACAGAATTAATTATGGGAGTAGTAGGTAGTTTATTCCATGCCGCAAAAGCAGGTGTGGCCGCAATACAAGGAGATTCTGACAAAGTCAACAAAGAACTTGACAAATCTATAGAAGTTCTTAGACGTCCTCCTTTGTCTGAATTAGGGGATGCAATATCTGATTTATTTGACCGCTAACAAATCGATATTTAAGTGTTAAGTACACATTGCATAAAGTGAGGATATACAACATCTCTTCATAAGGTGCAGAAGTAAGTTGTTCAAAACGTGTACATAATTGTAATGCTTATGAAATGTATCAATACATCTTGTAAAAGTACAAAAATAAAAGTCATAAATCAAGCTAATGGTAGCGTTTTAGAAAACGGCGCAAACCTTGTAGGCGCAGCTGTATGCTTCGTTGGTTGCTTCACTCCTTTCCATGGAGCTGCTAATAAAGCCGCCCAATCTTTTTGGAAAGAGGGAACAAAAAGCATAAAAGTAACTTACAAGTGCCTTGATTGTGGATGTACTTGGGAAGAGACAAAGTGGGTATAGAATTATAAGGCATGGCTAACATTTTCGATAATCCAGCTTTTCAATTCTTCAAGCGTCCTACAATGGATGATTTCTTAAAGCGATGCCAACTACGTTTTCAACGATTTGGTTTGAGCGATGCAGACGTACATGATGCAATCAAGTCTGCGTGTGACTTCTTCAACATCCCTATGCCAAGGATGATACAAGATTTGACTAATGTTCAGAATGGTCAGACCATGTTTGTGAACTGGGATCGGGGTAGCTATTACGATGATGTCCTTTGCTTTAATATGCAACAGCTCATTGACATGAAAGTTGACAGCAAGGATGCGTTCTCGTTAGTTATGACCCACGAGTGCGGTCACAGAGTCCTCCAAAACACACAGTTCCCAGGTGTAGCCAATGGACAATGGGAGTCAGAATTGTGTCCTGACTTTTTTATGGGATGTCGTGCTGGTTTGTGGAATATGAATGCCATTGACAAGGTTGTGATGGGATTGATACTTACAAACGGAAGTCCAAGCCATCCTGAAGGAACCTTGCGAGCATTGTTTATCAGGCATGGTAAATACATTGCTCCAGAAATGCATCGCAGGGGTATTCCACTAACCATACAGAACTTAATCAATGAGTTTATGGCTTTCAGACAGCGGCACATGGACAATATATTGAGCCGGCAAAATATGTATTTTAAACAATGAATTTTAATTATAAAAATGAATAAATGAGTGATTCAAATGACGATGCATCAAGCATTATTGGAGGACTTATCACACTAGGATTAGCAATCTTAGTAAGTAAATCAAACTCCAATAATAAGGAACAATCTATTAAAGAAAGAATTAGAAGTTATCAAATAGAAGAGATTGTAAATGACGCTTATTATATAGACACAGAAGATTTCTCAGAAAATATGGTTGGATTTATTACACTTTTGATGTATGAAAATACACCATCAATCTTTAAAAAGACAAAAAGAGACTGTTTAACAAATTATTTCAATTTACGAATACCACATATAAATGATAGTGTCAGAAAAATTGGAGAAATATATAAACAAGAGATGCCAACTCAAGGAAACATAGAATTAGGAAAAATGATAAATTGCCTTATAGATGATTGTATTTGTGCAACAGAAAAAATAGTCGGGTTTATGAAGATACCAACGTTCTTTGGAAATTTTAATAGATATGCTAAAATTAGTAATATATTCAAGCGAAACATATTAGATTTAGTAAACAAATCTATAATGTATAAATCTATAAAAAAAGCAACATATGCATATTTCAATGCCATTTACATAGGAAATTATACGAATGATGAAGCTCTTTCATTGATGAAAGATATATATAGGAATACTTATATTGAGATGATTTCTTTTCAATAAAATTCAGTAAGCACTCAATTAGGGCTTAAATTATAAAGAAGTAACTTCGCTGCTGAATTTTAAACATAGAATTATGTACAGCAGTGAAGATTTGGAACTTTTTCGATAAGTGAGAACAATGAAAGCTTGCTTTCTGATTGTCGAACGGAGAAAAAGTATCAAGAGATTTTATTTCCAGTACCAGACGGAGGCAATGCCGAAGGGCATCTCCATTGAACAGTTCTGTTCACGTAATAAAGTACCTTATAATATATTCTATAAATGGTACAAAGAAAGTGCAAACCGAATGCAATAAAGCTTGCTTGAATTGCTGAGGTGCAGCCTTTCTTATCTAAGGATACACGCAACAAGATCGTTGAAGTAAAGGTGGAAGGGCTTCCTGCCTCGGCTCAGGAAGAGCCGAAGCAGGAAAGCCCTTCCCAAGAACCATCTTCTACAGTAACGAAGCCTTCCGGTGTTCGTATTCTTGTGGAGTTGCGAATGACCAATGGTCTGCATATCTCCCAGAAGAACCTAAGCTATCAAGAGCTGAAGCGACTGATAGAGAAACTGGAGGGTCTATGCTGAGTGTTACCGGTATTAACCGCTTCTATTATCTCCGTGACTTTAAGAATATGCGATGCAAGCATAGCCGGGTGTTATCCATCATACGTGAACAACTCCATCGTGAGCCGTCTGATGGGGATGTGTTTATCGTAAACTCTAACATATCATAGAACAAAAGCAAGAGCTTCTGGCACGGGAATCGATCTCGCGCCCCGCTCTTGATTACAGTGAAGGTATGACAGCAGAAGAACAAAAACGTTATATCAATTACCTTGTCGAGCGAGTTCGTGAGGCAGATTTGGGTCTTCGTGCCCGTGATGCTGTGCTTCAGGATTTTCTTGATAAGCAGAAGGAATATGACGAACGCTTGTCCAAATTGGATGATGTGTTGTCTAAGGTCTCGTCTTTAGAGTCGTCGTTGAAGGAAAAGGAACGTAAATTAAAATCGGCAGAACGCAAGGTTGCTGACCTTACTGCCAAACTGAAGTTTGCCGACAAGAACCGCTTTGGTGACAATAGACAGAAAGTAAAGAAGGCAGAATCAACAAAAGCAGAAGAGTCAGGTCGTGGCAAGGACGAGGATGATTTTGACGGCACTTCATCTTCTCTTCCGGACAACTCCGTTTCCAAGAACGGGGCTTTTTCCAAAGAAGAGAATCCGTCAAAGAAGGAGCGTGACTTATCCAACCGTCCCGAAACATACAAGACCATGTGTGTTAAGGGACCTTCTGAAGAGTACAAGTCAGATGAGGCTAAAGTGCCAGGGCGAATCCTTGGTAAGAAGATGGTCTCTGTTTCCCACCTTGAGATGAGTCTCGTTGAGAAACGCTTCGAGATGGTACATTACGTGAAGAAAGGCAAAGTTTATCTTGACAAGCTCGTTGAGTCACTGAAGGAAGTAGCGTTGGAGAAAGACTCCATCGTGAACTGCGACGAGATCTGGTGCAAGGTGCGCAAGTACGACCACTACAAGAAATGTTACATCTGGGTACTTGTGAACAAGGCAGAGCGTGTGGTTATCTTCTTCTACGACAATGGTTCCCGTGGACGTGATGTGCTTACTGACTTTATCGGTGATGCAGAATTGAAGAGCATCATGTCTGACGGCTACAATGCCTATACCTTTATTGGTAACGAGTTGGAGGCAGCCGAGACTCCCAATTTATCCAAGACAGACCATCAGGTGTGTCTTGCACATGCGCGTGCCAAGTTTGTGAAGGCAAGCGAGCCGGCTGGTGACAAGAATGCCGATATCTTCATTAAGTATATAGAGGATTTGTACAACTTGGAACGCCAGTATACAAAGGATAATCTTACTGACGAGGAGAGAGGAAAACAATGTCAAGATCTTGAGACGAAAGGCATCCTGATAAATCTCCGCACTCATCTCTGTATAGAGAAGTCCAAGGATCCTGCGACTGTTACTCCTTATTTGCAGAAAGCGTTGAACTATTTGGATACATTTGGGGCAAACATCTTTACCTATATAAAGGATGGTAGTTATCCTATAGACGACAATGCAGCCGAGCGTGCAGTCCGTCCTCTGACAACCCAACGAAACAACATGCTCCACTTTGGCAGTGATGAGGGAGCGAAGATGGCAGCCACTTATCACAGTATAATCAGTACGGTGAAGCTGCAGGGGCGGTCGGCGTGGGATTACCTTGGAAAATTTTTTGTTAACATCTTTAACGGTTGCAGAGATTTTTCAGTCTGCTGCCAGGCAATATCGGATTGGCAACATGCCAATAGTTAATAAACAAGTAAATCTTTTAACATCTCAATATATAGGCACTTGCAAAAGTGCCTACACAAAGGGTTATGCCCTAAATTGAGTACTAACAACCTAAATTGAGTTCTAAACAATTATGATATTATGAATACCGAGAATAAGAACAAAGATGCTATACATCAAATCATTACATATATAAAAAATATATTTGTAAAGACAGAAGGTGTGTCAGGCTCAAAACTTGACGAGGAGCTGATGTCTTCAGCGAAGAGTGATGAGGAAAAAGCTTTGATCAAAGAAATGTGTGAGGATACAGAACGTTATTATGCAAAGCGTGAGGAGTATCGTAGTAGCGAACTCGAGCCTGATATGTGGCTTGAGAAGCAGATAGAAGATACGGTGAAAGAGGTATATCCTGAAGTTAGCCCAGAGGAAATTGATGAGGTAAAAGAGAGTGTCTCTAAAGCCATGGAACAAGAAATCGACTCATTAACCAAACTTGTTGATGAAGATATTACTCCCGTTACCGACATCTTGAATAATGAAAACAAATAGCAACAAGTCTCACACACTATATTATTGGCATGAAAAAGAATTATAGCATAGAAGAGAAGATAGCAGTAGAAGAAGGTCTTAAGGCATTGCTTATATACAACAAAGCCATGAGATTTTCTTTAAATGGGACTTATATTGATGTAGATGTATTAAGCGAGTATTTCCTTTCTGATGACAGGCAGTTCTGTATAGATTGTGAGAAGAAGATAGGAGCAGCAGCTATAAGGTACTGTTATGACAATCCGGATATTCTGCAAAAAGAGAAAAATGCCCGACTGATGTGCTGCCAGATGCTGGAAGCTGTAAGAGGAGCAAAGATAGAAGCAGAGTATAATATGGGAAAGTATGGCGTAGGTAAGATTGCTGAGGCTGAACGTGAAAGACGTAAACGGGAAAATTCTGTTGTACAGAAAGCTGTTTTTATAGAAAAGGCAAAGAAATCGTTACTCAAAACACCTTTGAATGCTGCGAAAAGCGGCATTGTCAAATTTGTCATCACTCCGTCTATTGTGACAGCTTTATTGTCTCATGGTGTTATATCCGCTTCTACAGTCACTGCTCTTGGACTTTCAGTCTCAATTCCTTATGTTGTAGGTGTGGCTGTCTTGGCAGGAATGGGAATAGCTTATGAAGCTGCAAGTAGGTTGATTCCGCCACAGGTTAAGGAGAAAATGAAGGCAAAGGGTCGTGAGATGATAGAGAAGGCGGCTAATGTCATAGAGAGAAATTTAGAAAGGTTTGAGCATACAGAAGTAGGACAACGTGTATCTTCTTTTGTTCGTGAAAAAGTGGAGCCAATCGTAAGCAAAGGTGCAGAAATGGTTAATGCGGCATACGATAAGGTGAAGGCAAAAGCCACATCAATGTGGACGAAATTCAAGAGCTTGTTCTGAAAACATGAAAAAAGAATTTAAAAATCAACTGATAACCGCACTGCTTAGCAGTCCGATTGTTTATATTCCTCATTCGCATTTCGCATTTGTGGATGAAGTACTTCATGAAATCATACATCCTATTGATGGTCATAGGTCCGTTCTTGACCTTGATGATGATAGTGTCATGGAATTTGATATGGCACAGGGACTTGTTGACTTTAAAGACAAACAATCGATAAAAGATCTTGAAGCATATTCCAAAATCAATACTTTCCTTACGGATATTGTCAATTATGACAAACATTTTGATGAGGAAAGAATATTCCTTTTCAAGAACTTTTCCTCTTCACTCCTGGATGTAAAGACACAGTCGTTAATTCAGACTTTTGCATATAAGTATGAAAGAGGTGACTATGATTCTCTTACTACTATCATCATTGTGTCGTCTTTGCCGGTTTCTTCAATACCTATAGAATTGGAGAAATATATAAATGTGATAGACATAATGCCTCCTACGATGGAGGAGATAGAGAATATAGTTGATGAAATAGAGGTGTCGAAGCAATGGATGTTTCGTGAAGCAGACCTTCGTCTTGAGTTCTGTAGAAATCTGCAAGGGTTGCAGCTGAATGAGATACGGCAGATAATAAGGTCGTGTCTGATAAGAACTGGCGGCAAGCTTACTAAACAGACAATTCGACTTGCGCTTGAAGAGAAGAAGGGCATTGTAAGGAAGTCAGGTATAATAGAGGTTGTTGATACGAATGTGAGTTTTGATGAGGTCGGCGGACTCGATATCCTGAAGGAAGACCTTAGGCAAAAAGGAAAGGTGTTCAGGCATCTTAACCTTGCGCAAAGCAAGAAATGCAAGATAACGCTTCCCAAGGGTGCTTTGATAATTGGTATGCCAGGATGTGGAAAAAGTCTTATAGCCAAAGCCATTGCCAATGAATTCGGTGTTTCTCTCCTGCGTCTTGATGTAAGTAGGCTTATGGGACAATATGTGGGACAGAGCGAGGAGAATTTGCGTCGTGCGCTTGCTACTGCAGAGGCAGCTCATCCAAGTGTGCTTTGGATAGATGAGATAGAAAAGGCTTTTGCAGGAGGAAACAACAGTGGGGGCAACAACGATATGCTTGTGATGCGCATGATGGGATATTTTCTTACTTGGATGCAGGAACGCAAGACCGCAGTATATATCGTGGCTACTGCCAATGACGTTATGCGACCGGAGTTTATGCGAAAGGGCAGATTTGATGAAGTCTATTTTGTAGATTTCCCTAATGCCGATGAACGCAGGGACATATATCAGAAAAAGATAGAGAAATATTCAAACACAGAAACCAATCCTACTATCTTCGACTTTTCGTCCATTACGTCGCTTGACAAAATCGTAAATGAGTCGGTTGGTTCAAAGGTTAAGGACAGTGGCTTCTCTGGCTCTGAGATTGAGTGTGTGGTGAATGCCGTTGTTGAAAAGAAGTTCATAGAATACGTGGACAGTCTTGACAATGATGAGAAAGTTGACTCTATAGCAGTGACGGAAAAGGATATACTGAAAGTTGTTGACGAGATGAAAGACTCTGTGCTTTGCAATCAGAAGGCGGAGAGTAAAAACGGCGAACTTACAGCCATTCAAAGAATAAATCTGTTGAAAACCAAGTTCAAGTCAGCATCAAAACCATCAAAATAAAGATAAGAATGAAAACCATATTATTTTTAAATAATCAATATATTGACTGCTTGAGCAGTTTGCGCCAGTTGTTTAAAGGCACCATTGACAACACCTTGCGACGCGATCTTCTTTGTGCATTTCAAGATGGGGTTATAAGCAAATGGCTTGGTGAGGGAGACAAAGAGTGTCAGACCGTTAAACTTGCGCTTGACAAGATTGACATGAATCTTTCCAATCAGGAACACATAGACAAATTGAAGTTGGTTTTTGCTAACGAACGGGTGCATGCCAATGCTTCTATAAAGTTCGAAAACTATTGTGTTGTTGAAAATGTAACATATTGTAGATATAATAAATATGGCAACATCATAAATACTCCCCACGATATAGACCAAAGCGGAATAAAATTTGAGGAAGATCAGAAGGTTGATTTCCAACTTTTTTTAGCAATAAAGGTTGTCAATCCTGATAACGAGGTAATGGATTTGAAACTGTCTTTAAACGATAAAAACAATAAATGTTTGTTTGACAGCTATACACAGATTCCCATAAATGTCAAAAAGAATGAGATAAAGTATGTCTCGTTTCATGTCGAGCTGGATAATATCAAGTCGGGTACTGATATGCAGCTGCTTGTCTCACATGAGGATAAGGCTATCTGGAACACTCGTGTTTTTAAGGGAAATGCCGATATGGAGATTGTTGTTGGAAGTATGAGCAAGGTGACCTTCAAAATGATTCATGTTGATGGGGGCACTTTTGAAATGGGGGATAGTAGTATCGGAAATGCTATTCATAAAGTTACACTCTCTCCGTTTTATATTGCTGAAACCGTTGTTACCCAAGCTTTATGGAAAACAGTAATGGTGTGGAATCTCTCTGATTATGAAGGTGCATGCAATCCTGTTGAAAATGTAAGTTGGGATGATTGTCAGAAATTTATAGAAAGTCTTAACAAAATGACGGGGCTGACTTTCCGACTCCCAACAGAGGCAGAATGGGAATTTGCAGCACGTGGGGGCAATAATAGTAAACGCACAGTATATAGCGGCAGCGATAATATCGACGATGTTGCCTGGCATAGTGCCAATAGTGGCTCTGCAACACATCCGGTAGCACTGAAAAAGCCAAACGAACTTGGCTTGTATGACATGTCGGGCAATGTCTGGGAATGGTGTGAAGATTATTATGAACCATATACGCCAAAATATCAAGTCAATCCTCATGGCCCCAAATTTGGATCAAAACGTGTTGTTCGTGGCGGCAGTTGGCATTATTCAAAAGAAAGTTGCCATGTGGATTACCGTAATAGTTGTGCGCAGAATATTTCGTTTGATCAACTTGGCTTACGCCTTGCAATGTCTGTGAAAGATAGTAAGTAAGCACTCAAATTAGGGCTTAAATTAGATAGAAGTATCTTTGCCGCTGAATTTAAACATTGAATTATGTACAGCAGTGAAGACCTCGATAAGTGAGTACAATGAAAGCTTGCTTTCAGATTGTGACCAGATAAAATAGGATAGGCAATATGCCAATAGTTAATAAAGAAGTGAAAAAAATAAAATCTCAATATATGAGCACTTGCAAAAGTGCCTATACAAGGGGCTGTGCCCTAAATTGAGTACTAACAGATAGAATAGTTATGAGTACTACAAAAAAGATGAAAAAAGGAATATTACAGATTTTGGTGGTAATATTTTACATCATAGCATTTGCTTTAGTTTTAAGTGGAATAGGAAAAATATGTGGAATTCCTTTAGCTGCGGTAGGATACTATCTACAAAGAGAAGTTGGCAAAATGTAAGCATTCTCTATAAGGGAGCACAATAAGAGCTTGCTTTGATATTCTATAGAACAGTTTTGTTCACGTCATAACGCTTAATGCTTTTAATAAAGCAGAAAACTTGCAAACTCTGATACAGTCTTTGTTTGCAAGTTTTTTTCGTGATAGAAAGGTTGCTTCTTCCCGCTCTATATATCATAAAAGTCAAAATACCAAACTTAAAGTTGTGCCCGACACGGATTAGGGTATATTCGTATGAGAGAATTTTTATCACCATATAATGTGCCTTTTGATTGGGAAGACAGATTGGAAAAGGAAGATGGATATACCTTATATATAAGTGATTGCTTCTGGGTGTTGGCAACAAAAGATTATTATGAGTTCTATTATAATCCTATTCATGCAATGGAAAAGATTCATGTCAGTCAAATGCCACAAACTGTAATAGAACGTATCAAAATGTGTTCTGCGGTCTTTCATAAGAAAGATTTTACATACGAACATACAAAAGCAACATTAATGAGGTCGCCGGTTGGCTTCTATAAAATTGATCGTGATATGCGTATTGGTAATTGGTTTCATGCACAAGGACAGAACTACGCAACATGGAAGGGCTATTTTATATGTGATGATATTTATATGCCAAACTTGGAAATGTCATGCCCTTTAAAAAACATTGATGGTGCATTGGCGTTTGACATGATACGAATGGGATGTCAGTCAAGAACTGCCCATTATATTAAGAGCATATTTGATTTGAATATATTCCGATATGTAAGTACGACAGAAATTCAAGTATTGGAAATAACAGAATAGGAAGCAAGATCCTCATTTAAAGAGTAAGCACTCAAATTTGGGCTTAATTAAGAAAGAAGTATCTTCGCTGCTGAATTTAAACATTGAATTATGTACATCAGTGAAGATTTTTAACTTTTTCGAAAAGAGAGTACAATGAAAGCTTGCTTTTGTTTAGTGCATGATAATAGAAAAAATATGGACTGCATAGGAAAATACATAACTAAGGATGGGGTATCACGATTGATCGGACATATAAACCTTTGGAGATGAATTTATCAAGAAAAGATAAGATACCATCATATTCCAACATTAAATCCATGTTTGGAGAGAATGGAATTACTCGATTTGTATTGAACTATAACGGAGTGGCAGAGATTTCTGATGATACCCAAATGACTCTGTTTACAGCAAATGGATTGTTGTATGGTATTACCAGATTCTGTATGCGAGGCATTGGGTCTGATCTGTTCAACTATGTAGCCATAGCTTATGATGAATGGTTGCAGACCCAAATGGAGCTTCCTTTGGAGGACGAGTGGCATACGTGCTGGATTCGTAATATCTCAGCACTCAACTCTCGTCGTGCACCTGGAAACACATGTCTGTCTGCTCTTACGGCATTAAGAGAGCAAAAAGCGGTAAGTAACAACAGTAAAGGTTGTGGAGGTGTAATGCGAGCTGCTACTATTGGCTTGTTAAGTGGGGTGGCTTGTGGAAAGGAGACAATAGACATTGCGTGCGACTGTGCTGCCATTACACATAAGCACCCTTTGGGCTATTTGCCTGCAGGAATACTTGCATGTATAATACGTGATATTGTGGATTGCAGTGAAGACTTGACAGAAACAACATTCGAGGAAATTGTGCGTAATGCCTGTACTGCATTGTTGACGGATTTTAATGGTGATAGTTATGCCATAGAACTCGGCAGAACAATCAGTACTGCAATGGAATTGGCAAAAGGGGACGGGGCTGACTATAACAACATTAGAATTATCGGGGAAGGTTGGACCGGTGACGAAGCTCTTGCCATAGCAATATATTGTTCTTTGCGCCATTGGGGAAACTTTGAGAACGCTGTAGTTGCTGCAGTCAATCATGATGGTGATAGCGATTCTACAGGTGCGATTTGTGGAAACATAATGGGAGCCGCTTGTGGATTGGTATCTATCCCTCAGTATTATAAGGATAACTTGGAATTGGCGGATGTCATTATTGCTATAGCTGATGACCTGTGTACAGGATGTATTGTCAGTGAGTATGGCGACAATGACAGCTTGGAACAACTTCAATGGATGGCAAGGTATATAAATGCCTATCCATATGGTTTTCCTTATCTTACGATGAAGAAAGTACAAACCTTACGGAGGTAAATATATCTTTAAACAAGAAGATCAGGATTATATGGATAGTCTGCCTACCATAAAAGAAAAGTTGGCTTTCAAAAACAAACTTATAACTGACGGCAAATATACATCGGATATGTATATCTGGACACAAAGCGGCAAGTTTGTATGTAAATTTGGCACATTGATATGTTTTGAGCCTTCACCTGACAATATCGTATCAAAAGAGAATGGAATGTTGGTTCTTAAACATCTTATCATACCTGCTGACGAGAAAGATGTAAGATACATAGCAGATGGCCTTTTTAACAATATCGAGGTGAAAGAAAAATTAAGCTTGCCTTGGTCGCTTGTTGGAATAGGGCAGAAATTAGGTGTAGGAATATTATCAGGCGTTTTCAACAGATGTGTTTTGCCGAAGGTTTGTATTCCTGAAAATGTAGAACTGTTGGGCGGATATGTGTTTGGAAACAGCAGGATTGAAACATTGAAGATTTACGGGAATAGTTTGAGAAGTGAGTATGGAAGGCAATTTAAAGGTGCTAAGATAGAGAATCTTTACATCCCGGATTGTTCAATAAATACAATAGAAAATAATAATAACAATGTGTTACATTCTATTTTTGTAAATGCAAGTGTTGAATATATGTATCTTGACAATTATGTAAAACTGAAGTTATGATCTTAGTTGCTATTATTCTCTTGGCTCAACCCATTGTTGTTACCTTGATTTTGGATAGGATATATGGCAAGATACAGGAATTCTCATGATAGAATGGTTACTTCTTCTCACTCTATATCATAAAAGTATAACATTTTGTAACGGCTATAATATGTCGTATAAATAACAAGGAAAGAGTTATGAAAGATAGACTTACTCCCAATCATATAGAATCTCTTGAAGACAATGAGGTCTTCAATCTGCAACGTTTCTTGGACGCACAGTCACACTGTTATCAACTGGCATTGCAGGAAGTGAAAGACGGACGAAAGCGTTCGCATTGGATATGGTATATATTCCCACAATTGGCCATCCTCGGACACAGCTATAATGCAAAGTATTATGGTATCAGCGGGTACGATGAGGCTGAGGCATATCTGAATCATTCAGTTCTGAACGAACGGCTGAGAGCAATCACAAAGGCTCTGCTGGTACATACGGATAAGGATATTGTTGAGATATTTGGCGGACTTGACGCAATGAAGGTCCGTTCTTGCATGACCCTGTTTGACGCAGTTTCCCCCAATGATGTTTTCCAAGAGGTTCTTGACAAGTTCTATAAAGGGAAATATGACTTGAGGACGTTGAACTATATGTAGAGTAGATATGGACGTGAATGACAAGGTCAACAAATAAATGACCATAAAAATCCTCAATACTGATTCCTTCTCACTCTATAACATAAGAATAATAATTAAAGTAATAAAATAAGATATGAATACAAAGAAGTATATTAGGACAACATTACTCACAATTGTTTTGTCCATATTCGCACAATTGTCTTTTGCCCAGAAAGCTGTAGTGGCAGACTCCATTGATGCAGAAGAGGCTTTTGGAAAGAAGCAGGTCCCTCAAGTGCCTCTGGAACAATGTGAGCATATAGATACTTGCAGCATAGCAAAGTTTGCCATAGTTACGAAAGATGGCAAGCAGGGAATCTATAACTTGGAGAAGCATGAGAATGTGACGGAGATAGATTTTGACGTTGCAGACCTCTTCCGTCGTTATGTTTCGGAAGAAGGCATAGAGGTGTTCTATTTTTATGTGGAGAGAGGCATTGAACGTGGTACCATTGGAGTGGTTGGAGAAAACAACCATACTGTTAGCGTATGGATGGACAATCCCGAATATGTAGCCAAACTTGATGAATGCACGACAATAGACAGTGCAATGGCTCAAAAATGCCATGATGTTTTGTCTGAAGGCTTGAAGTCGTTGGACGGAACGTACGGACAGGTGGCAGTCTTAGATGCGCAAACGGGCAGGTTGAAGGCATGGATAGCATTGGAGAAAGATGGAGAAGATTATGTAGAGGGCAAGCTGCTGAAACAAGCATGCAGTCCCCGCGTATTGACACTTGTCGGAATAACTCCGAGGTTGGCAGACATCAATGGTTCGCTCAAAGACAAGATGGATTTGTGCGGTGGCGTATATAATATAGGTGACAGCATCAGTATTCGTGACCATAACTGGCGGTCTGGCGGATATGGCGTGATGACTTGCCGCCAAGCATTGACGCATAAATCTAATGTGGCTATGTTCAAGATTCTTCTGGTACACCGTGGTGACGATGCTTTTGGTATATGGAAGGGTATGACAAGTGACGAAAAGCAAACAAACGCCATGGAATTGGCGGCAGTCTTTAATAGCCTCTATCAGAAGAATATTATCACATTCCCAACTTTGCAAGCCGACTCTGTTACTGAGGCAACAATCGACCGCATTAAGCCTTTGGGACGTAAATATCTGCAAGAAGTCTTGATCGGTCTTAATAAAGGTGATGGCATCCAGGCTTCTTATGCTCCAAAGAAAGTTGAATTGGCTGGTATTTATGGTAATTATCAAGGCAAGGATATTGAAAATGGTGAGCATAAATTGGCAGAAATGTCTTTTGTAGGACTGTTCCCTGCCAAGAAGCCTCGCTATGCTTTGGCGGTATTCATCAACAGACCGAATGAGCCGGCTCATGATTCGAAAGATTTAGCCAATGGTATCGTGAATAATCTTGTGGAATGGCTGACTAAACATGTGCAATGATCGCATTATGGACATCAATAGAATTCTGAATCTCAACATTCCTGACATCCACCCTGCATACGGTGGGGTGAGAGGGAAGACGATGTCGTCGCGCAGTCAGGTATATGCTTGGCCTGTCATCAAGGAAGCAGGCGTGCATACCATCATTGACCTTCGCAATGATGGCATTAACCTGCGCATGCAGAATCTTTGCAAAGAGTACGGCATAGAGTATTTCTATTACCCTGTGGACAACCGTGCCGATGTTGTTGAGAGTATGGTGGCGTTGTTTCCTGAGTTTTGTGAGCGCATTGATCGAGGCGGTTTCTATATCGCCTGTGCTATGGGGCTTCATCGTACCGACATTGCCCTTAGCACCTATTGGGTGTTTTATGGTGCGGACAAAGGAATAGAGCCGCCGACTCTGCGTGGCTACCTTAGGGAAAGCGGACACGACACATCAAAGATATTGCGAGTGCTTAATGCCTTCTATGACAAGCTCACGGAGAGAGATGGCAAGGAGCCGATGCCCATTGAGGAGTTCAAGCGAAGGAAACAAGTCATTAACGAGCAAAGCAAGCTCTCAACTTCTTTCATAGGGCTTGAGAGGCAGTACAACAAAGTTTAAATAATGGATGAACTCAGAATAAGTTTTAGGAACTGTATTCTTGCAATTTGGAATCAGTTGACAAGGAAGGGTGCGTGGCGAAATGTTTTTGTCACTCACAATGCTTTTGGGATATTCAGCAAATACAGCCATATTTCTCGTCGTAGCGGAAAACCCAAGATTCCTTATCCGAATAAGAAGGTGGCATTAAGAGCTGCTGAGGCTATGGGTAAGAAGCATGGTGTGCATTTCTCTGTATACAAATGTGCATGGTGCGACGGATGGCATATCGGGAAGAATGCCCAGAATAAGATAACAAACTCGGAAGTTGTGCCCGACACGAATTAGGGGAATCGTTATGAAGAAACTGCTGTTTATAATCCTTACACTTGCTGCCCTTACCGGCTGTAATGGATTGCGCTTGGGAGTTGGAGTGAGAGGTGAGCTTGTTGGAGACGTCATCGTTTTGGATGGTGATACGTTCAAGATACGAAAGTGGATAAGTGACAGTCTGTTTGTGATTCTGAACAATGAACATCCAGAAGAGGATGCTCCATGCTATCTCCTGAAGTATGAGCGTAATCGCTTTTATTATCCGCTAATCGAAGCCAATAGCATCGCTCCCATTCGTAATACTGTCAACTATGTGGGCATTGACGACAATAACGTCTATGACATTAAGGCTAAAAAGATATTGTTCTCGCCACCATGCGACGCTTCCTGGCTTTATTATATTGGCACATGGAAGGACCTGTGCCTTTTCGGAAGTTCAGATACGCTTTGCTTCTCTGATGGAAAATGTGTCGGACTGCAGGATAAGGTATATTGTCGCAAGTCGAAGAAAAACGGAATGCTGACACTTATTGCCGGTGCACAGGCAAAGGAAGTCTCTTTCGCTGAGCTGTATAATGCAAAGAAGACAAGCTGTAAAGCGGATGCTTCTATAGGACGTTTTACGAAGAACTACTACATCGAACCAAGAAACAAGTACGAAAGGGTGTATGCAGGATTTAGCGTGGATCTGGATGTTCCGAAAGGTAATGCAGAGTCTGATAAAGCCATCCGTGAATGGATGATGGCTGCCATCACGGACGATGCTTTCTATCAGTTAGAATACAATAGGGAAATCCCGGTCGGAAAGTGTACGTCGCTGAAAGAAATGCAGCATTCCTTGGATGAATATGGCGTATTGTGGGAGAAACTCTGTCGGGCTGAATATCAATATGAAGACACGTTGATGGTCGGAATGACCTGTGACATAAAAGTGAGGAAGGTGGCTGATTGTGATGACTACACCACATATTATTATTGGGCAAGCCTTTACAATGGCGGAATTCACGACCTTCCTCGTGAGTATTACATCACATACGACAAGCGAAGAGGCTGTTTGCTCGATGTCAACAATTCCGTGAAACCTGCCATGATGCAACGCTTCCGTCATCTTGTCCTGGAGAGTCTGAAGAATGAATATGATTTCTGCTACGAACATGAAAGCTCGTGGGAGAGTTTTACGAATAACATATTCTCTTTCCATTGTCCTATGATTGATACTGGCGGTATGGATGATGTAATGCGGTCATTACTTATACATAATTATTCTTGTGATGAATGGGCAGGATGGAAAGGCTATAACGAGGAGGCTTTCACAGAACGAGATTTTCCTTTGACTCACTTTGCTGTGCTGCCGGAGGGTATCGTTCTGACGTATCATCCTTATCAGATTGATTGTTTTGCTGCAGGCGAATACCATGCAGTCATACCATTCAAGGACGCCAACCGTTGTCTGATGTTTGACTATTCCAAGCATGAGGACCTGAAGCCGACGTTGCAAAGATACATCAAATAATGCTCATGTTATGCTTTAAACAAAAATAAATTGCTAACTTTGTCTTATTATTTCCATAGGATGAAAGCAAGATTAATCATATACCTTTTTTTATTGCTCTCTTTGTCCGTTACAGCACAGACAAAGAGAGCTATTGTTATTGGGCTGGGCGAACAGCAGGACAAGGCTTGGAATAAGATAAACGGCGACAAAGATGTGCCTATTGTGCAGGGAATACTGAAAGAGGCTGGCTTCAGGTCGGTCACTACGTTGGTTAACCGGCAAGCCACTAAGGCAGGCATTGTCGGGGCTTTGAAGCGGATGGCAGCTTCGTGCCGGAAGGGTGATGTGGTGTACGTGCATTATTCCGGGCATGGTCAGCAGATGACGGATGTGCATAATGATGAGGCGGACGGGCTGGACGAGTGTTGGATTCCGTACGACGCATATCGGAAAGCAAGCGCGAAGTATCATGGCGAGAAGCATCTGACGGACGACGAACTGAATGTCTATCTTAACGCCATCCGCAACCGGATAGGGGCGAAGGGTAAGCTGCTTGTGGTGATAGACGCATGTCATAGTGGCGACGCCACTCGTGGTGATGACGACGACGTGGTGCGTGGCGCGAGTGACACGTTGGAGGTGGACGCTCAGAACGCTCGTGGCTTGGAGGAAGCTTTTGAGGCAGTTAAGTCGTTCCTGATGGGTGACAAAAGCAAGGATGTTGTCATCAACTCTAAAGCGAAGCCTTTGGCGGAGCGATGGATTACGCTCAGCGCCTGCCGCAGCGACCAAGTGAACATCGAGATGAAGAGTCCGGCTGTCGGAAAGCTGACTTATGCCCTTTGGCAGGAGCTGAAGAAGAACGGGAAGATGTGCAATGGGGAGTTTATGAAACGACTCAGACGATTCGTGAACGCCAATACCAGTAGCCGACCGCAACAGCCTGTGCTGACTGGTGACGATAAAGACAAATATAACATAACTGATATACTTAGAAAATAATGGCTAAAACAATACACATGCGCACGCCGCAACAGGAGAAGGAAGCCCGTCTTGTTGCCGGTATGTATGACAAGGACAGGAAGATACAGTCCGAACTATATGCTTACTGCTCTGATTATTTCTGGGCAAACTGCCAGGGTATGTTCTTCGCTGACGACGATACCGCTATGGAGATATTCCAGAACACATTCGTCACGTTTTGGGAGAAGATTGAGCAAAGAAAGATTTATGTGAGTGAAGGCAGAGTGATGGGAAAGGATGACGAACCTTTAAGAAGCAGCATTCTTACTTATTTCATAGGTATAGCCAAGAACAAGTATAAGGAATGGGTAAAGAAGAATCCTTCTAATGTTGACATCGAGGCTTCCAAACAGCAATATGCCGATATGCTTTACGACTCGGAGGAGAACAAGATGCTTGACATCATCGCTGACATCATATCCCGCATGTCAGAACGTTGCAGCCAGATTCTTACCAAGTTCTATGTGGAAGGAAAAAATCTGGACACCATTCTGATGGAGATACCGACAATCGAATCGAAAAATTCGCTCAAGACGAAGAAGTATAAGTGTACGGAGTTGTTGCGCGAGTCAGCAAGGGATATTTACAAAAGATATTTAAACTCATAAAAACGGCAGACATATATGAATCAGGATTTTCAAGACAGAATAGACCAATACTTGCTTCATGGCGACACGATGTCGGAGGAAGACAAGGCGCAGTTCCTGAAAGAGATTGAGGAAGATGCGGAGAAGAGAGACCAGTATGAGTTTACGAAGAACCTGAAGGCTGCGCTGGTAAGCCGTGATCAGAAACTCAAAGCCATTGCGGAGTTCCAGCAGGAATGTAAGCGACGTAAGCCGAAACGCCGAAACCTGTTGCTTTGGATTTCGGGCATTGCTGCTGCGTTGGTGATAGGCTTCTTCGCTGTTGACATTATGACCGTTGGCGATGCCCCTGACGATAATGTGCGTGGCGGTGAAGATGTATTTGAAAACGTAAGTCCTAAGATACCAAATGATACTACAGACATTGACACCATTGCGAAACATAAATAAGGCATTGCTATTGTCGCTTCCACTTTTCTTTTGTGCCAGTAATATTAAATCACAAACTATGACAGATGCAGAGATAACAGATAAGATGTGTGAGGCTTTCGACCTTAACAAAGAGAAGAAGACGGCTGAAGCTCTTGACGCTTTCCTCCTTGTCGGCGAGCAGACTGCGAAGCAGCAGACAGAGGATGAGCGTCAGGTGTATGTCTGCAGCCAGCTGATGGCATGCAGTTGTCTCCGGACGTTGGAGCGATACGAGGAAGGATATCGCTTGGCAAAGAAGCTGATGGAGGGAAAGCTGTTGGATTCGGAGAGGAAAAACGTGGGGTATGAATATGCATACAACGGATATATGTATGCCGTGGACTTCATAAAGACGGACAAGACCCACAGCGAGCATGAATATGGCAGGCGGATTCTTTCTGAGATTGCGCCCTATGCCAACGATTTTCTACGTCCGTACATACTTCCTAAGATTCCGTATTCTTGGTATGCGGACGGTACTTCTTGCTTTATCTCTGCCGAATACGACAAGGCTCTGACTTGTTTTCGCAATGCTTATGAGGGCTATATGAAGCTGGACAAGCAAGTGGATGCCGTGAAATCTCTCAGAGATATGGCAAATTGCCAGCGATGGCTTTATGATTTCTCTGGGGCTATTGATGCCTTGAAGTCTGGCTTGACGCTTGCGGAGAAGGCTGGACTTGATGATGTCCGGATGGAATGTCTGAAAGACTTGTGGACCATATATGATGTCGTGGGTGATGTGCGGCAGACATTGGCATGCGCGGAGAGAATGGACTCGCTGGTCGAGGCTTCTTCTGACCAGAAGACCAAGTTTGCTTACTATAACCATAAGGGCAAGGAGGCGGAGAAGCAGGGTCAGTACGCCATTGCCGAACAGTGGTATCTCAGAGGCAAGGACATTGCTGAGAGTGAGGGAGCGCAGGCCGTTTCTGCGAACCGTCATCTTAGTTACGCCAACCTGCGAGGACTTTATACAACTCTCGGCAAGTATGACGATGCCATTGTGTATGCCAAGAAAGCTATTGAGGTGTTTCAGTCGCAGACCCCTAAGGGCGATGCTTCCTACAATATGTCTTATGCCACACTGGCTGACATCTATAGATTGAAGGGTGACAAGGCCAACTGTTATGTCTGTCTGGTTAAGCTTTTTGAAGGCACGGAGAGCATGACCGAGCCGCGCGAGCTCTATTCGCGTTACGTGACAAGGGCACTCTGCCGTGTGGCTTTCAAGGATTATGAGGCGGGCTTGGATGATTTCAGAAAGGCCGACAGGCTGCTTGCTACGAAGTATCCGCCTGAGGACGGCAACCGCGTAGCTCTCTTGGCACTTATAGGAGGAGCCGAACATAAGGCTGGCAATTATGCAGACTCCGAACAGCATTATCGCGAATATGCCGACCGCACCCGAGGTTTGTATGGCGAGAATAGTCTGGAACATATCAATGCACGCATCTTTCTTGCCAATGCGGAGGGCTTTGCCGGACATGAAGACGAAGGATGCAAGGATTATGCTGAGGCTGAACAGCAGCTCAAAGCATTCATGAAGCAGCGCATTCCGTATATGAATACTGCGGAAAGGGAAGGACTGTGGAGCCCGTTGTCTGCTTTGTTCACCAATATGGCGCCCTTCGCCATTACAGCAAAACAATGTCAGACACCGTTCACGAAGACCTGCTATGACGCACTCGTGCTGTCGAAGTCGTTCCTTCTTGAGTCGGAACGGTCCATGTATGATGTTATAAAGAGGGAAGGTACGGCTGAGGACTTGTGCGATTTTACGTTGCTTTCTGGTCTGAAGAACACCGTCAAGGCCTTGGAGAAGGACTATAAGGCCAATGCAGACAGCATTCTTGACATATCGCAGAGGGTGAGCAGGATGGAGAATCAGCTGACCGCAAGATGCCGTAGCTATAGCGACGGAACCGCCTTTATGGACGTTGACTATGACGCTGTGAAGCAGGCTTTGGGACAGGACGAGATGCTCATCGACTTTACGGACTATATGTCCGAATCTGAGGGAAGGAAGTATGCTGCCTTTATCATTGATAAGGAGCAGGACTATCCTTTGCTGAAGCCATTGTTTGCTGAGCGTCAGATTGATTCGCTTGGCATTGTCCGCCCTGACATGTATTACGGAGAGGATTATGCAAAGGACATTGTCCGTCTGTTGTGGCAGCCGCTGAAGGATAATCTTAAGGAAGGGGCGACGGTGTATTACGTGCCCTCTCAGCTGCTTTTCCAGGTGTCGTTAGAGTCGTTGCCGATGGAGGACGGCTCGCTGTTAGGCAGTCATTACGATTTCGTCAGACTGTCTTCAGCCCGCGAACTGGTGAAGATGAAGCGCCATACCAGACGTACAGACGCTCATACTGCCGTCCTTTATGGAGGCTTGCAGTATGATATGGACGATACGGCGATGGAGAATGAGGCGAAGAAGTACGATTTGGACAATCTGTTTGCTCAGCGTGGCGACATGGCGCGTGGCGATTCTGTCTATCATGAGTTGCAAGGAACAAAGGAGGAGATATTCCGTATTTACACCATTCTGAAAGGCAAAAAGTGGAATGTTGTGCCTTATATGGGAACGGACGGTACGGAGGAGTCGTTTTTGGCTATGCACGGCAAGTCGCCTTGTCTGCTCCATCTCGCCACGCACGGATTCTATTACACGCCGAGCAAGGCTGCTGACGTCAACTATCTGAAAGGCTACACCGACGCCATGTCTTTGTCTGGACTCGTTCTCTCTGGTGGCAATGCCGCATGGTTGGGCAAGAAGCTTCCGAAAGGAGTGCTCGGTGGCATCCTTACTGCCAACGACATTGCTCGTCTGGATCTCAGCAATACGGACATGGTGGTGCTTTCGGCTTGTCAGACGGGACAGGGAAAAGCCACGTCAGAGGGTCTTTACGGACTGCAGCGTGCCTTCAAGAAGGCTGGCGTCGGCACCATTGTCATGTCCTTATGGAATGTGGACGACCGTGTGACGTCAGAGTTTATGGCCACCTTCTATGAGCGGCTTACTGACAAAGCCAATGCTTTGGACAAGCGAAAGGCATTCGAAGAGGCGAAGCAAATCGTCCGCAAGAACCATCCCGATCCTTATCATTGGGCTGCATTCGTGATGTTAGACTGACGGCCTTTGCGTAATAAAAACGGACAGGATTGGTTACATTTCCCTCTCATTCCTCATAAATGGATAAAAACAAAAGCTATTATGAATATGAGACAGGAAGAAGTAGTGAATGAGATTCGCCGAATGTGCGGTCAAGCTGTACGGATGCAGTCGTTAGGCTGGCATTTCCGTTATAACGGGCAGGCTTACTTCTATGTGGTGGGCAAGGACGAAAGCATGCTACGCTTCTGCATTCCCTTTGTCACGGGCATCTGTTCACATGAAAGGCATCGGCTGAAAGAGGCAGTGGACGAAACCAACAGGAACGTGAAGTTCGTCAAGGCTCTGCTCTCAGAGAAAGACGAAGCGAAAGTATTGTTAAGTTATGACCACAAGATCACGGACAACGAATCCGTCAAGGACATCGTGCCGCACATCATCAAGGCATTGGACTTTGCGGTGGGATATTTGGAGGAAAGAACAAACAATGCTATTAATCCGAGCTTTTTCTGTTCCTGACGTATCTTATATTTGCATTTCTAACGCTCAATACTATGAGCTGAGCGCACTAAGAAATCTTTGGTGCGAAATTCTTGAGTTTTGAGCGTGCAGCGGCAACATGCTGACACTCTGTGGATTACACAACTAAGAAGAGAAGTGTGTAATGAATGACTGAGCTAAACAAGCACAAATGGCTGCAATAGCGCCACTTTTACACTCCAATAGTGCCACTATTATCATGCAATAGCGCCACTTTTACTGTCTAATAGTGGCACTATTGCATGATAAAAGTGGCACTATTGTTAAGCGTATGTGCTTTTTTACAGCAGAACACAGCCAAAAACAGCAATCCGGAACTCTAGAATCGATTTTTATTTTGTAACAGGATTTTACTCTTTGTACGATATTTGCATGCTTCATTTTATCATCTTTTAATTTCTTCCCAATCCGTCAATCCCTTGCCTAAATCGTCCAGTTCGATAGACAGACCTATGGTTTGCCGCTTGTCACTCTTGAAAGGTTCCAGATATTGATTATGCAGAATTTGTTCTGCCCCAGCTTTCTTGCCACCGTTCTTTGAAAGCTTCAGTTCTATCACATATATGAAGTGGGGTGTGGTGGTTACAATGTCTATTCGGCCTGTGGAAAGCATTTTCTCCACTTCCACTCTGAAACCTATAGCGTTTAGGATGGTGCTGATGATTAGTCGATAACGCTCTTCCATATCCATACTTGCCATCTTTTTGTTGCTGTATGGTACATCGGCGATAAGAGCTTTAAGATGATTCATCGCTTCAGCTACATTGCCATTGTAGAGAGCAAGATATAAGTAGGCTTGAATGGACTGAATTTCGTCGCCCTCACGCAGTGTCAAGGCTGGCAGCACCATTTCATACAAGGCTTGTTTCACTTCTTCATTAGGGAATCCCAAATGATAAACCATGCCTTCCAGTGATTTGATGGTAAGGTATCCTGACTGATAAAGAAATAATTCTGCACCGCCTCCAGTCACATCAGACATTTCGATGATGTTTTTCATTATGGCGCAATTCTCGAACTTACCCATTCTCAGTTCCACGTTTTTGACGAATTTAGGTATTAACGATGTCGCTCCCGATGAAGCCCAATAGTTTCTCAGTTCTCCAGTATTTAAAGAATTGATAAGACTGTACGGATTGTATATGTCCGTCATATTCCTATGACAGAAATGATATCCGTCATAATATTCTTTCAGGTGATCATGAGTTTCTTGCATATCCCATCCGTTCAGCTTTCCCATACTCTCCATCTCTGTATGGAAATATTCTGCTATTTCCTGTTCTGTAATGCCGCAAAGAGCCACGTATTCAGGGGAGAAACTGATGTTGGTGAGATTGTTTAGAACAGAGAACAATGATATCTGTGTGAATTTTGTGATACCGGTGATAAACACGAATTTTTCAAATTCGTCGTCTGCTTTCAGTATGGCGAAGACGCTCCGATAAACTGCCGTACATCCATCGTGTTCTGGAGTGTTCCAGGAGTGTTGCAAGGGTGAGTCGTATTCGTCTATAAGGATAGCCACTTGCAGACCTGATTGTTTATATGCCGTTTTGATGATCATGTCGAAACGATTGCCCAATGAGTCGGTTGGCTTTATGTTGATGCCGTATTCCTGCTCATAAGAAGCGAATGTTCTGTCAAGGTATGACTTTATCTCATCAGCAGATGCGCCGCCTCTGCTCATATCCAAACGGATGACAGGATGCTTCGCCCAGTCTTTTTCCATGCTCATGATCTTTAGCCCCTCAAACAGATCTTTTCTTCCCTCAAGATACATCTGTAGCGTATCGATAAGTATTGACTTACCGAAACGACGAGGTCTGCTAAAGTAATTAAACTTATCTCCAAAGTTGACCAAATGCCAAATCAAGTCAGTCTTGTCTACATAGACATAACCGTTTGTCCTTATTTCCTTGAACGACTGTATGCCAACGGGCAGTCTTCTTCTTTCATGATTTTCTGTCATAGCCATCACATATCTGAATAATGGATTGTTATTACGTTTTGCAAATATAACGTTTAAAATGCAGAACGGCAAGAAAACAATTATAGATTCTCACCCTCAAGTTTCGATATCTGACATATTTTTTGTAATTTAACGCCCTGTTAAGCAATACGTCACTATTAAGAGCAAAACTGAATGAAAAACCTATATACAATTATCCTCCTCACCCTTCTTTCGCTGTTGATGCCATCCTTGGCTGCTGCCCAGAGCTTCCATAATGTCGGCATTGCCGACGCCTCCACCGTGTGCTCCATAGCGCAGGACGAGCAGGGCATTATGTGGTTCGGCACTGACCACGGACTCTACGCCTACGACGGCTACCGATCAATTCCGCACAATACGGATGCGGACGGGACGCCGATCATCACGCGTGTCCACTCTATTTGCATCTTCAAGGACAAGCTATATATGGCTACGGAGCGCGGACTCATGGCGTACGACATCCGACGCGGACGTTATGCAGAGCGGACGTCCGGCGGCATGGGCGAGATGCGTGCCGTGACGATATACGGCGGACGCCTGTGGTATGGCGGTGCGCAGGGGCTCTTCAGCCGTGACTTGCAGACAGGCACGAAGCGTACGGAGAACGCCCGGCTGCATAATGTGTATTCGCTGCTGCCTACTCGTCATGGTCTGCTCGTCGGCACCTTGACCGGTCTGACCGTCCTGCGTAACGGCAAGGCTCAGCCCATACGCATAGGGGAGGGAAGCCAGCCGCTCGTCAATGCGCTTCTTGGCGACGGCGGAGCGGCATGGATCGGTACGGAGGGTGCTCTTTACAGATACGACGGAAAGCGTCTTGAGACCATCAGCCCGCTGTCGGGCAATTCGGTGAAGTCGCTCTCGGTATGCGCAGGTCTTATATATGCCGGTACGGACAATGGTCTGTATATATACAATAAGAAGGACAAGACCGTAAGGCATGCCCTGCACGACTCGCGTTCGCCGCACTCCATTGCCAACAACATCGTGTGGGCTGTCTTCTCTGACCGATGGGGCAATCTTTGGGCTGGCACCGACCAGGGTGTGTCTGACCTTAGGAAACGTCGCTTTTATGACTACATACCGCTTAGCGACCTGACCAATACGGGTGAAGGCAACTGCCTGCACCTCATCTATCGTGGTTTGGACGGCAGGATGTGGCTCGGTGGCACCAACGGCCTTATCACCTATGGTGCCACGCATGGATATATGCCTGACGATATGAACGGCATAACGTGGTTTCGTCAGAGTTCGCAGACTCACTATATGTCGCACAACCGCGTCAGACGGGTGTATACCGATACGGACGGACGGGTGCTCGTATGCACCGACCACGGCATCAACATATACAATCCGCAGACACGCCAGATGCGTAATGTCATCGTCACCGACCAGTCACGCCGTTACACCACGGCTTGGGCTTACGACATCATTGACGACGGAAAAGGACGTTACTGGATTTGCTCGTACATGGGTGGCGTGTTTGTGATAAGCAAGAAGAAGTTGCTCGGCGCCACTACGTCCACCGTCATGGCTGACCGACATTTCCTGAAGGAACTGCAGGGCATGCACGTATTGCAGCTCGTGAAGGACGGACGTGGAAGGATATATGCACGTATGTACGACTGCGGACTTGACCGAATCAGTTCCGCCACAATGCGAGTGGAGCATCTTGTGGGCAAGGACCGTCTTGTCAGCGACCTCATTGTCGACCGACGGGGCAACGTGTGGGCGGCGATGAAAGGCGAAGTGCGTTGCTTCGGACCGGAGTCGGCTGCTGACCGTTCGCTGCACATAACCGGATATGACGCTGCGGACGCTGCCATGCTGTGTGAGGTGGAAGGCAATGTCTGGGCTGTCATGGGTTCGGACTGTTGCATATTAGGCAAGGACGGCAAGACCACGCGCTTTGCTGTGCCCGGATTCCGTCCGCTGGCAATATGCTATGACCCCGTGTCGCGCAGCGTATTGCTTGGAGGCAACGACGCTTTGGTGAGCATCCCCATTGCCAACGTCATTCATGGCGGCACGGATAAGGGACATCGAGGCAAGCTGTTTCTGTCAGGTGTGATGGTGGACGGAAAGCAGTTCACCTCCGACGAAGGTTATCCTACGTATCTCTCTGAAATGACGCTGACGGCAAGACAGAACAACGTGACGTTCCAGCTGACCGACCTTCCGCAGTCAGGACAGCAGCCGTGCGTCTATGCTTACCGCCTCAAGGGAGTGGACCGCACGTGGCTGTATATCCACGGCGAACGGTTGGACATCAGTTACAACGCGCTGCCGCCTGGAGACTATACGCTGGAGGTGCGTCTGGTGGACGGACAGGGCGAGGCGAAGGAAGAGGTGATGGCGTACGGCGTTACCATTCTGCCGCCATGGTATCTCTCGGTTTGGGCAAAGATTGTCTACCTTATTATATTAATATGCTTAGTGGTATGGGTGATGAAGTTCTGGATGATGCGCCGCCGTCTGCGTGAGGAGCGCGAGGCAAAGGAGCGTATCATGCAGGAGTCGGCTGCACGTTCGCAGTTCTTCGACAATCTGTCTGTCCAGCTGAAGAAGCCGCTCACGGCGCTCTTCGGCGCGGTGCTCAATATGCTCCGTGCTGAGAACGACACAGCCAATATGCGTTCTCTTGAGAATATGCGTCGCGATGTGGTGGACATCAATTCGCTTATGTATAAGGCTCTCGACATGCAGCAGACCTCAGACCATAAAGCATCGGTGGCTACCACTACCGTTGACATTGCCGATTTCTGCCGACGTGCTGCCGAGGACGCACGCGCCAAGTACGGCAAAACGGTGGAGATCGGTTATCGCACCAATGTGCCGAAGGTGTATGCTGACTTGGATGTCGCTCGCCTGCAACTTGTCATTGACCAGCTTATCGACTTTGCCGCTCGTAATCGTGCTGCCGATTCTGCTGTCAGCATAGCAGTGTCGGCAGATAAGGATAAGGTGGATGTCGTGGTTGGCATTCCTGGACTGACAATAGCTGAGGCTGACATGCCGTTCGTCTTCAACCGCTACTTCTCCTTTGGTGGCAATGCGCAGACAGCCGACGTCAATACGCTCGCCCTTGTCAATGAGTTTGCCAAGCAGAACGGGGCACAGGCAGCTGTGGATAGTGACAGCGAAGGCACGGATGTGACGATGACTTTCGCTTCGGCATACGTGGAAAGCGCAGGGCAGGAGGCGGCTGACAGCAAGCCGATGGCTGCGAAGAAGAACGACGCTGACTCTGTGGATGCCCGTCTGCTTGCCAAGATTACGGATATGGTGGAGGTACATATCGCCGATTCTGACTTTAATGTAACCCGACTGCAGGAGTCGCTTGAGATAGGATCAAAGCTGCTCTATCGTAAGGTGAAGCAGATGACGGGCAAGACGCCCGTGGAGTTTATCCGCCACATACGCTTGCAGCGTGCTTCGGTGCTGCTGCGTGAGGGACGCTTCTCGGTGTCCGAGGTGATGTATATGGTGGGATTCTCCAATTCCAGCTACTTCTCGAAGTGCTTCCAGAAGGCATACGGCATCACTCCTGCGGAATATGCTCGTCAGTAGAACGGAACAAACTATTTAATTAAAATATAATCATACTATTACAATGACAAAGATTTTCAACAGACTGCTGCTCCTCGCTTGCCTTATGGCACCGACGGCGGCAACGGCACAGGTGTGCCTTGTAAGCAAGGGCAAACCGCAGGGACGCATTGTCCTTGCCGAGGATAACGACGTGAACCGCAAGGCGGCGAAGATGTTGCAGCGTTTCGTACGCGAGACGTCTGGTGCCGAACTTGACATCACAGCCACAGCCAAACGCGCCAAGAACGATGTGGTGATAGGCGGAAAGACAACGGAGGCTACGGACGACGGATACGTCATTGACTGCACACGTGGCGCCCTCACCATAAAGTCGGCAGGCGGCAAGGGTGCCATTTATGGCGTGTCGGCTTTGCTTGAGAAGTGTCTGGGCGTGGACTATCTCGCCAAGGACTTCTATACGCTCACTCCGTCGGCGGACATCCGCATTCCGGAGATGCACGTGGCTGAAAGCCCGGCGTTCAGATTCCGCCAGACCTTCAGCTATTCCAACAACGACAGCACTTACCGCGACTGGATGAGGCTGCAGGACCACAGCGAGCTGTTCGCCAACAATATGTGGGTGCATACGTTCGACCGACTCCTGCCGTCGAAGGTATACGGCAAGGAGCATCCGGAGTATTACTCGTTCATCAGCGGCGAACGACGTCCCGGCAATCATAGCCAGTGGTGCCTCACCAATCCGGAGATTTTCGAAATCGTGGCTAATCGCATCGACTCCATTTTCAAGGCTAATCCCGGACGCAACACCATTTCCGTCAGCCAGAACGACGGCAACGACACTTACTGCCAATGCCCGGAATGTAAGAAGGTGAACGAGTATGAGGGTTCGCCGTCAGGTTGTTACATAAGATTTCTTAATAAGTTGGCTGAGAGATTCCCCGACAAGCAGTTCTCAACGCTTGCTTATCTCTTCACCATGCACCCGCCAAAGCATGTGAAGCCGCTGCCTAACGTCAACATCATGCTCTGCGACATCGACTGCAAGCGCGAGGTGCCGCTCACGGACAATGAGTCGGGACGCGACTTCGTAAAGGCAATGGAGGGTTGGGCTAAGATATCCAACAACATCTTCGTGTGGGACTATGGCATCAACTTCGACAATATGGTGGCGCCGTTCCCCAACTTCCATATCCTGAAGAAGAACATACAGCTCTTCAAGCGCAATCACGCTACGATGCTCTTCGAACAGGTGAACGGCTCGCTCGGTACTGACTTCTCGGAGATGAGGGCTTATATGATTGGTAAGCTGATGTGGAATCCCGAACTGGACGCCGACTCATTGATGAAGACTTTCATGAAGGGATATTACGGTCTGGCTGCCACATATTTATATAGGTATCAGCAGATGCTGACAGGAGCGCTGCTCTCGTCTGGCACGCCGCTGTGGATTTACGATTCGCCGATAACTCATAAGAACGGTATGCTGAACGCCAATCTGCGCAAGGCGTACAACGAACTCTTCGATGAGGCGGAGAAGGCGGTGGAGGCTGACTCGGCACTCCTGGCGCATGTCCGCATAGCCCGACTGCCGCTGCGATATAGCGAACTGGAGATTGCACGTACGGAGAACGGTGGCGACAAGGCTGATGTAGAGAAGGCGCTCGACACGTTCCAGAAGACTTGCGCCATGTACGGCGTGACGACGCTAAACGAGCGTAACAATAATGTGGACGACTACTGCCGACTCTATCGTGAGCGATTCCTGCCGAGCGACGTGAAGAACAAGGCGGCTGGCGCAAAGGTGACGTGGAACATTCCGCCGCAGAAAAAATACCAGCCCATCGCAGACAAGGCTCTTACCGACGGACTCTACGGAGGCACCACCTATGTGGAGAGTTGGGTTGGATGGAACGGCGAGGATGCCGACTTTGTCCTTGATATGGGCGAGACAAAGACCGTGCGACAGGTCAGCACCGACTTTCTGCATCAGCTCGGAGCATGGATTCTGCTGCCTAAGAGCGTGGCTTATTACACCAGCGAGGACGGCAAGACGTATAGCTTGATGGGCACTCGTGAGTTTGCGGAAGACCGCGACATCAGCGTGAAGTTCGTTCCTGCCGTCGTAAGTCTTGACACGCCTATCAAGGCAAGATACATCCGTGTGGTGGTGAAGACTCTCGGTCTGTGCCCCGACTGGCATTATGGCGTGGGCTATCCTGCATGGTTCTTCCTTGACGAGGTGGTTGTGGAATAATATTCCCTTACGCGTACATTATATAATATATAGATAACGTATACATTATTATATATATCGTATCACAATGATGAAACTGAAAAACATATTCATTCTTGCTGCTGTGTCGCTGATGTCAGCGATGGCTGTCGCTCAGAACGTAGCGATTATCCCTCAGCCATATCACATAGATCAGCAGAAAGGCACTGTTACGCTCGGTGCCAAACCCACGGTTGAAGTGGATGATGCGTCGCTTATGCCGGCGGCGCAATACCTCTCTGACGCTTTCGAGGCTCAGACCGGAACGAAGCTAAAAGTAGTTTCGAAGGGTGGCGACATCCGTCTTTGCCTTGCAAAGGATGGTGAAGAGGGCGCTTACTCGTTGAAGGTGGAGCGTGGTGGAGTCACCATGTCTAGCTCTGGATATACGGGAATGATAAACGCCATTGCCACATTGCGACAGTTGCTGCCCGTGGTAAAGGGAGAGAAGGTGGTGTTGCCGAAGATTAATGTCAGCGACCGTCCGCGATATGGATGGCGCGGACTGATGATAGACTGCTCGCGACATTTCTATACCGTTGACGAGCTGAAGAAGCTCATTGACGTGATGGCTTACTATAAGCTCAACCGCTTTCACTGGCATCTTACGGACGACCAGGGATGGAGAGTGGAGGTGAAGCGTTATCCGTTGCTGACCGTAAAGGGAGCATGGCGACACTTCAACAATCAGGACTCGCTCTGTATGGCTAATGCCGCTAAGGAGGATATGCCCAACCTGCTGCTGCCGGAGTCGAAGATAAGGACAGCTGCGGACGGAACGCAGGAGTATGGCGGATTCTATACGCAGGACGACGTGCGCGACATCGTGGCGTATGCTGCCAAGAGAGGCATAGATGTGGTGCCGGAGATAGATATGCCGGGGCATAGCCTCGCTGCCATCGAGAGTTATGACGGACTCTCTTGCTTCGAGCATACGGGGTGGGGCAGACTCTTCACCACGCCGATGTGTCCGGGAAAGGACAAGATGCTGGAGTTCTGCCGCAATGTCTGGACGGAGATGTTCGCTCTCTTCCCCTTCGAGTATGTGCACATTGGAGGCGACGAGGTGGATATGAAGAACTGGAAGAAGTGTGCGGACTGCCAGAAGAGAATGGCGGACAACGGGCTTACCACGGAACCGCAGCTTCAGACTTGGTTTAATCATTACATGGAAGCCTTCTTCCGTGAGAACGGCAAGAAGATGATAGCATGGGATGATGTCATAGATGGAGGACTGTCGCCGTATACCACTGTGATGTGGTGGCGATCATGGTTGCCGAAGGGACCAAAGAAGGCGACGTCGCATGGCAATGATCTTATTGACGTACCAGTGTCGTTCTTCTATCTCAGTACAAGGGAGGACGACACTAAGTTGCCCGGCATCTATAACTTCAATCCCTACGAAACGCTTAACGACAACGAGGCTAAGCTTGTGAAGGGCATCCATTCTTGCCTCTGGGGAGAAAGGGTGGCTTCTGTGGAGAGAATGTGGTATCAGCTCTTCCCCAGACTCACTGCGGTGGCTGAGAAGGCATGGAGTATGCCGGAGCGTATGAATTATGATGACTTTACGAAGCGATTGCTCATGCAGCTGCCCAGACTTGAGGCGATGGGAGTGAAGTATAGGCTTCCTGACCTTACCGGACTCAATCGTGGAAATGTTTTCGTCTCTACGGATACGGTGAAGGTGTTCTGCATTGATCCGTCTGTTACAATAAGGTATACTAAGGACGGTACGATGCCACAGCAGACATCGCCGGTTTATACCGGACCGATGGCTGTGACTGAGACCACGCATTTCGTGTTCCGTGCATTCGGAAGGGACGGCAGAAAGGGTGACGCTTTCCGCTCTGACTTTGTGAAGGACCAGCTTCATGAGGCTGTAACCACAGAACAGCAGCTTCAGACAGGACTCTCAAATCTATGGTATGACTATCCGGGAGATTGGTGTAAGGGCATAGAGGAGGCGCCGCTTAAAGGCGAATACGTCACCGATGGTGTCTGCATACCTAAGGAAGCAAAGGAAAATATAGGTCTGGTCATAACCGGATACTTGGAAGTTTCGGAAGACGGAGTCTACACTTTCCGCCTTTATTCAGATGATGGAAGCCAGCTTACGGTAGACGGAGTGATGGTTGTTGACAACGATGGCATGCATGATGCGCGTGAATTGGTGGGTCAACATGCTATGAAAAAGGGTCTTCATCCCATCCGTGTGCTCTATTTCGACCATAATGGTGGCGACTTGAGGCTGAAAGTGGAGGATAAGCACGGAAAGGAAGTAAAGGTCAGATACTGGCATTAATGTTGTAAAATCAAGGTAAAAGCGCCCTAAGACGTGCTTTTACCTTGATTTTAGTCAATTTAAGGCTAAAAAGTGTAAGTTTTTGCAAACTTTTTTGTCGAAACTCTTGCAGGATTAACTTTTTTGCTATACCTTTGCAAACGCTTTCGAGAACAAACGAAACCTCAAGCAAAACGAGTTGCGGTTGTGTTAAGAAGGCGTTAAATAAAGAAAGAGTTCTTTGAAAAGATTTACATAAACAAACAAGTAGTACAAGAAGCAAGAATTCAGAGCAATCTGATTCTTGGGTAATTTACGAACCGTTTAATTCATCAACTTTAAGTTGAAGGTTAAGAAACTTGAATAAACGAGGCATTCTGAAACAGATACAAACAAACAACGCTTACTTCGGTAAGAGTTGGTAAAAGAT
>ERZ1026776.145-NODE-145-length-54873-cov-47.131544_pt1 | contig 54873 bp, 40 predicted proteins | sample MGYA00380125_ERZ1026776 | MGnify/ENA primary metagenome ERZ1026776 (study PRJEB33269, sample SAMEA4719761) | human gut metagenome | biome: human-associated habitat; feature: organic feature; material: feces | place: Cameroon | collected 2013-10 ...
ACCTCTAATGGGGGCGACGCGTCTCGCGTCGGGATAGAGAAAGGAAGGAAATACGGACTCTGCTAAATAAAAGTTGCATATTTTCCCGCGAGACGCGTCGCCCCCATTAGAGGTAGCGTTTAGTGTAAGCGCTTAGTGCAAGCGCTTGGTGCTTGAGTCCGTTCGCATGTTTACGTTTTACCTACCGGCAATAGTATTTAAAGGAACACAAGTCCGCCACAAACGATGCTTGCAAATGTGCACATCTGCGAGCAGAACGAGCGTCTAACGCATTTCGTACAGATATTTATACAGAGGTGCCAGCATCAGTGCCTGAAATATGCGCCCGTCATGCATCATCTCCACCACCTCATCACGTGTGGCAGTAAACACAGCCAAGTCTTCGGTAGCATCAAGGTGCTGTGTGCCGGTAGGCTCAACTCCCGTAGCCAAAAAACAATGCTGCATGTTCGACATCGAACCAGGATTAGGTGCAGCCTCCATCAGCAACAGCCATTCGCCGCCTGTATACCCTGTTTCTTCAAGCAATTCGCGTTTCGCTGCCTCAAGCGGTGTCTCGCCCTTTTCCATCACCCCGCAGGGCAACTCGTAGCTCATGCGTTGCATACCATGGCGGTACTGCTTCTCCATAATAAAGCGTCCAGCCTTGTCAATAGCTATCACATTCACCCAATCGGGGTATTCGAGCACATAATATTCGGGAATCTCGCGGCCGTCGGGCAATTCTACCACATCACGCCGGGCAGTGAGCCAGGGGCGCTTGACGAGATATTCTGAGCGCTTAATCTTCCAAGGTTTAATATCTTCAGGTTTCATTGCGCTTTATTCTTATCAAACACATGTTTGCCATAGTTCACACCAGCCGCCTTGTAAAATGCCGGTTCGGCCTGCAAACGCTGTTCAAAGTTGGTGTAGCTGCGCTCCGATTGCGGTGTCCAGCCAGCTTCGGCCACGGCAGCCAAACGTGGGAACGTGAGATACTGCATCGTGCTGGCGTCCTCCACCCATTCTGTCCAGAAGTTAGCCTGCACACCCAAGTATTTTGACTGTAAAGCATCGGGCACACCCTTCATGGGCACATAGTTGTAAACAGCCTCCACCGTTTCGGTGCCCCAACCCTGTGAGCGCGGTTCCCACACATCTTTGCTCTGTCGGCGGTTGATGTAGTAGGGTATTTGTGGCGACAAAATAGTGTTCATGCCACGCTTAGCCGCATCTTGTGCCGCAGCGTCAGCACCAATCCATGCCATGATGGTAATGTCCTTGCCGAGCGGAGCCGTGTTGCCATGCAGCACCTCGTTCCAAAATATGAGTTTGCGCTGCTCGTGCTGTGGCTTCTGGGCCATGTGTTGCTGCAACTGGTGGTAGAAGTTAATTTGCAAGTCGCGATAGTTGTCCGACCCCAATTCCTTCAGTTGCTTCTGACAGTCAGCGTTGTTCTGCCACTTGTAAACGGGGCATTCGTCACCCCCCAGGTGGATATAGCTAAAGGGGAAGATGCCTGTGAGTTCGTCAATCACATCGTTGGCAAACTGCACGGCGCGAGGGTTCGACACATTTATCACGTCGGCCGACACGCCTTGGTACAGCCACACCTGGTGTGGGTTCTGCGGGTCGCAGGCTAAAAATTCGGGGTACGATGCCACCGCAGCCTGTGAGTGGCCGGGTATGTCCACTTCGGGCACAATCTCGATAAAACGGTCGCGTGCGTATTTCACAATTTCGCGTGCGTCAGCCTGGGTGTAATAGCCGCCATAGCGTTCGCCATCGGGCACCGTCTCGCCGTAGCCCAAGGTGCGGCTGTGACGCCATGCACCCACTTCGGTTAATTTGGGGTATTTCTTTATCTCGATACGCCACCCTTGGTCCTCTGTCAGGTGCCAGTGAAAGCGGTTCATCTTGTATGCCGCCATCATGTCAATGATTTTCATCACCTCGCGTTTGCCATAAAAGTGGCGACCCTCGTCGAGCATAAAACCACGCCAGCCAAAGCGTGGCGCATCGGTAATGCTCACTGCGGGCAGTGTCCAGCTTGCAATGGTCGAATCGGGCACACCAGCCATGGCGTTGCGCGAGGGCAGCAACTGTTGCAGTGTTTGCAAAGCATAAAAGAAACCTGCCGGTTTGGCAGCCTCTATCACAATCTGTTTCGGGGTCACATTCAGTGTGTAAGCCTCGTTGCCAAGGTGCTTGTTGCAGTGCAGTTGCATGGTGGCACTTTTGCCGCCATACTTAAAGTGTGTGCCTGTGGCAGGTGTGAATTTCTGCTCAAACTGTTGCAACACAAGTTTGATGCTGTCACCATCGTAAGCATCGGCCCACACCTTGAGGGTGGGGGAAAAGGTAAATGTGCCATTGCCCTGCACCACTTTGGCAGGTTGCGGAATGAGTGGCAGATTATTTTGCTGGGCAAAAATCGTAGGGGCCGCACACAGACAGAGGGCGGTTATAGTGGCTTTAATATTTTTCATGTAGGAAATAAAAAGATACGCGTTGGCGGAATTAGTAAACAAGTTGACAAGTTAACGGGTTCACAGGTAAGTTTGCATAGCCTTTTCAGACTTCCCGCCATTCGGTTTAGTATGGCATACTTACTTGTTAACCTGTCAGCTTGTTAACCCGTTAACCAAGAATTTCGCCAACGGGTAAAGATTGTCTTAAAGCTTATTCTGCAGAGAGTTTGTTCCAAAAGTTGTCAAGGTCATTGCCAAGTCCTTTCATCAAGTCGCCGCTAATAAGTATGGTATCGTCGTCCACCAAATGCAGTTCGGCTATTGTTTCATGGTCCTCGCCAATGAGCACATAAGAGTAGGGTTTCAGTATGGCCACATTTTCGGTCACATCTTTGATGTGTTTGATACACTCTCTCAAAATGGGCTGTACGGCAGAGTAGAAATCTTCGTCGTGGTTGTCAATCCACTCTTCCACCACACAGCGTGTGAGTTCATTATCGTCGTCGTCATAAATGCGCAGTTCGCCGCCCTCCTGTCTCACTTGCAGGTAAATGTCGGTCAGTGGCATACATTCGGCCTGTGGGTCAAACTTCGAGGCCGCTTTGCGCAGTGCGCGTTCTATTTGTTGATAGGTTTGTTCGCTTGCAGTCATGGCATCTGTATCTTAGTGGTTTACTCAGCAAATGTACAACTTTTTATGCAATGGTCGTGCAAACTGGCCGTATAAACTTTGATTGCGCTTTATTTGCTTGCTGACGCTCGCAGCGCTAATATGTCAATATGCTAATGTGTCAATGTGCTAATATGCTAATGGGCTGACGCCGTAGCGTGGCTTGGCAGCCGCTAACGCGGGAAACAAAAGGACATAAGAACATAAGAACAAAAGATAAACGTTTGTGTTAGCCGCTTACCGCGGGAACATAAGAACATAAGTTTCGGTAAAACGTATATATGCGAACGGCTTCAAGCACAAAACTCAAGCTCTAATGGGGGCGACGCGTCTCGCGTCGGAAATGATTTGCAACGCTACGCGGCGTCAGCCCTTATGTCTCTTGAGGCCACCCGGACGTTAGTCCGTGGCCGTCCGCCGCGCAGCGGCCTTTATGTTACTTATGCAAACTTATGTTCTTATGTTCCGCGGTAAGCGGCTAACACAAACGTTTATCTTCTGTTCTTTTGTCCTTATGTCCTTATGTCTCCCGCGTTAGCGGCCAATCAGCTTACGCGTCAGCGTGCTTTCACCCAATACATCACCCCGCGGTTGCACCTCTTTCGTGGCACGCCGAGCTGCATCAGTTCACGTCCCAAAGTGTTAGGCGTGGCATTTCGCACCATACCACGCAAGTCGCGCTTGAGCGTGCGGAATATGGCCGTGGCCGTCTGCCACTCGCCACCATCAACCGGCTTGCCCTCATCAGCCACCTCGAAACGGCGCACAAAACACTCACGCAAGGGCGACGACTGGTAAAACAAACGGTTGTGATGCTGAATGGCAGCCTCCTCGGTGTGCGTGAAATAAGTCGGTTCACCCGACTGCACCTCGTGCAACAGTTGCGCATAAAGTTGCGCATAGTCAAGCGGCGTGTCACAGTCTATCACCCCGTGCACCTCCTGGCAAAAGAAACGGCGGCTGCCCGTGGGGTCGTTCAGCAAGTCGTAGCGGTTGCTCGTACCAATAAACGAAGCCACACGCGGCATCTCGGCAAAACCGCTTGCATAGGGACGGCGCGACTGCATGGTGCCGAGCTGCACCAAATTCTTGAGTTTTGCCGCATGGTGCTGGCTGTAACGGTCAAACTCATCAAGGTTGACAAGTGCAAAACGCGACAAAGCCAATTCGAGCCGCTCCGTGCCCGAGAGTTCAAATTTTTCAGAGTAATAGTTGCGCAGTTCGGGCGGCAGCAACATACGGCAGAAGGTACTCTTGCGCAGACCCTGCTCCTCGCTCACCAACAAGGGAATCATGGCATTGCCACCCGTCTGCGAGGCGGCACCGCCCTCGGCACCATGCCACCCTGCCACCATGGCACGCAGCCAGCGGTGGAACACAGTGGTCCACAGCGGATCGCGGCTCACACGGGCGGCAAGGGGCGTCACGCGGTCGGTGCCGTCCCATGCGGGCAATGACTTCAAATAACTTGTAAAAGGGTGGTATTGCGGCATATAGTCCGACTCCAGAATGCGGTCCACATCGTTGTTCCACACCATACACCCGCGTTTGTGCAGGTCGATCACAATGGTGTTGCGCACCAATTTACTCACCGGCACAAACTTGGCATTAGTCCCATCGTGTCGGCGTATCTCAGCCACGCGGTCGAGCACGTTATAGCGCGTGTCGTACATCTCGTCAACCATTTGCATGGCCTGTTCGGTAAGAGAGCACGTGTCGGATTGCTCATTGCATGCTTTTTCTGGTTGTGACTCGATAGGTTGCGCCTCAGTTGGTTGCGCCTCAGTTGGTTGCGGCTCGGTTAGTTGTGGCTCGGTAACATTATTCGGCTGTGGCTTAACAACGTCTTTCGGCAGAGGGTGTTCTCCGTTATTTTCCGCCGCTGTTTGTGGCATGGCAATTCGGACTTCGTCAAGTTTTTCAATCACGCGGTTGGCGATGCGGTCGATCAGGGCATCGATGCCCTCGTGCATAATTTGCTGTACAAATTGCAGCAAGGCTTGTTTTGTATTCATGATAATATACAATCTGGTTAGTAGTGGTGCAAAGATATGGTACATTATGGCTTGCAAACAAAAAAAGTGTACAAGTTGTACACAAATAATGATTCCTGGCTAACAAGCAGCGCTATGGCGTCTGCCCGTTAGCATATTAATCCACACGCACAAACTCGCTGCACTCTGCACTTTTATAATATAAACATCTGATAATCAGTACATAAAAGCGTGTAGACACCATCATTATTTATCTGCACTGCCGTCTGCACACACCAGTTTTGCCACAGCATAAAAACAGTAACGGGGGTAAGAATTTTCTGTCGGAGCAACTGAAAATTCTTGTTCCCATAACATGAATGGCCGAAGCACGAAACGGATTGGCCTCCTGCCCCAAACAATGCAGACGCAGTGCAGAAGTTGTGCAGATGCAGTGCAGATACTGTGCAGACGTGTCTACACGCCTGAAACGATTGATTATCAAGTATTTTATGTAGGAAAGTGCAGAGTGCAGACATTTCTTGACTTAGTCAATGTGTCGCCCAAATCAAAGGACGCAACTCATGGTTTGTGAGTTATGAGATTTGCCGCTAACGCGGGAAACAGAAGAACAAAAGAACATAAGAACAGAAGGCTTTGCGTGTATTAGCCGCTTACCGCGGGAACAGAAGAACATAAGTTACATAAGAAACACATAAGGCCGCTTGCGCGGCTGACGGCCACGGACTATCGTCCGGGTGGCCTCAAGAGACATAAGGGCTGACGCCGTAGCGTGGCTTGTTAGTTGCTTAGCGCGTTAGCGGATAGCTATAGTTTTGCTCTTTTAAGGGCGAACAACCCTTAAAGGCACAGAACAAGGTTCATTACTCCAAACATAAAGGCTGACGCTCGATGGAGGCTGTTCATGAAAGGTTCCTCGTTACGTTGTCACACCAAAATTCAGAAGAGTCAGCAAATCTCTCATGCGGAAATCGTTCTTGACAAGATGGTGCTTTTAAGCACAAAAAAGAAACTGAATGTGATGATTTTTTGTGAATTATTTTTCCTTTTAAGAGGAAACATGTAAATTTGTTGGTGGACTATAGCATCTCAATAAAAATGTTGTAAACGGACGTGTCCTTAAAAACATTGATGGGATGGCTCACGCCGTGTGGAGTGTGGTGAAGTCATAAGACAGATCTATGCAAAGCGGGCTTGGGTGGGAATATAGTCCAAGACATATTGAAGGCGTTTACTCAACGCGAAGTTTGAGACACATCGAAATCTAGCAAATTACGACAATCCTGTCTTGAATGTAGCAACGGTAGATGTCCCGGGTGTGATTACATCAATCCTGTGGAGACCTTGTAAGCAAGAATTGTATCCTTACGGGAGCAATGCATGTGTTTACTTGGGTCTCTGTGTGGAGGCGTATATCATATCGGCGTGGGCTCTGACGTTGTCTGTTCAACAGGATTAGGCAGTGCTAGGGCCTCGATGTGTGGGACGGACAATAGGACGACTCACGCTTTTTTTTGTGTCTGTGTATCACGTTTTTTGAGCCATTAACTTATTCTGAAAACACAGAGCAAAAATCTATATAACTATGAAACAATCTGAAAAGGCCAGCATATTCCGAATTGTTACAGACTTAATAAAGGCAGATTCTATTATTGATACACGAGAGATAGAAAAGCTTGATTCTATCCGTGAGAGATTTGCCATTAAGAAAGAAGACGAGATGCTTGGCTTTTCATACACTTTTGCGAACGCTATACGTGTTTTATTAGAATCCCCTAAGAGTTTGCAATGCGAACTGGCAGCGATTTTTAATGAACTTGCAATGTCAGACAATTTTTGTGCAAGGGAAGAGGCCCTGTTGCTATTAACTCTGCGCCTGTGCATGAGTCTTGACATTAAATTGGAATGTAAAGCAGTTTCGATAGAAACCTCGAGTGTAAATATAGACCCTACCCAAATTCTTTATGTAGAAAGCAACTTTGACAATGATGTGAATTGGGAAATCAACGAAAAGTTCAGGGAGATAGTGGCAGAGGTACGTCTTGCCGGTTTTGATTTGGTATACCTTCCAAAAATAGCAGAACATTATAGAGCAATTTCCAATACAGACTTTCTAAAGATTGCAGGTTTTCTATATCCCAATGTGAGTTATGAAAGATTGAAAACAGTTGTCCAACACATGCATAATCTTTCGACTTCAGAATTTTGCAAAGATCAGTTAGCTGGTAAATTAGGTGTAAGGGAATTTTCAGTGGTGAACCCATCGTTAATGATTAAAATAGGAGATTCATTTGTCGGTGATAAAAATATAGCCAATTTCCTTTTGGTTGAATTAGACAAAGATGTGATCTCTTCAATAAGATATATTCTTGACCTATTTTCAGAATACTACCATACTTCCCACTTGAACTATTTGAGGGAAGAAAAAGGGCGTTACATTTTTACTGGCTTTTACAAGCAGATATTCGACATCTATATGGTTCGCAAAGGTATAAAGAGTCCTGTTGTTATAGATGTCTACAGAGGTCATATTCGTTTCTCTGAAGCTGACTTGAAAATAGAGAAACTTCATCGAAGGGAAAAGGCACTTTATGCCTTATTCATGTTGGAATCGGCAAGTGGTGGTGTCAACTTTTCAAAGCCAAGCACTCCCAACGAACTCGCCCGATACACAAGACGGATGACAGCAGTGCAGGAGAAGTATAGATTGATATACAAAAAGTTTGGAGGTGAACCACAAAAGGCTCCAGACATCAGCAAGTCAGAGATACGACTACCAATGATAGCCCTTATAAGGAAACAGCTAAAAGCATTGGGTGATGTATTGTTTCATGTAGACGACTATATGATACAGCGCAATATGTTTGGCAATTACTGCATCAACATATCGCCCTCGCTATGCTGTTATTGTGGGGTAAACGCAAATGATATATACAGGCTATCGGACTCTGAAGAATGGCAAAGAATATCTGCATTGTAACCTTGCAACAAAACTACTGCCCACGTATTATATTATGACTGCAACATTAGTGTTTCAAAGGTAGTATTGAACAAGATACCGAAATTTGCAATCGAAATAAAGAACATATTTAATTAAAATCTTTTCATCATGATAAATCTCGAAAAAGGACAGCGTATAAGTATGGACAAAGGTCTTACCCTTGTTGGTGTAGGACTTGGTTGGGATCCGAACGAAGGTACAGGCTATGATTTCGATTTGGACGCTTCAGCATTTATGTTAGGAGATAACGGACAGGTTCCCAAGCAGGAGTTTTTCGTTTTCTATGGTAATCAGAAATCGCCTGATGGTTCGGTAGAATCAACCGGTGATGACTTGACAGGTGGCAACAGCGATGGCGGAGATGACGAGACACTGAATGTGGACTTGACAAAGGTAAGTTCCAATATTCAAGAGATAATCTTCACGGCCACTATTTATAAGGCAGACGAGCGTCGCCAGAATTTCGGACAAGTTCGTAATTCGTATATCCGCATATATGATGCCAAGACCAATACGGAGATTGCCCGTTATGATTTGGACGAGGACTTCTCTGTTGAAACTGCAGTAGAGTTTGGTCGCTTGTATCGTCATAATGGTGAGTGGAAGTTTGAGGCTATCGGCAATGGTAACAAAGGTGGACTTCAAACCCTGGTAAATAAATACGCTAAACAATTTGCATAACGGCTTATGATTAATTTGATAAAGGGACAGCGAGTAGAAATAGAAGCTGGACTTACCCGCCTGAGGGTGGAGATGGGGTGGAAGGTAAATCCTAACGCCGAACCTCCATACGACTTGGATGCCTCAACTTTTTTGTTGGGAAGCAATGGACAGATAGAAAATGAGTATGATTTTGTTTTCTATGGGTCAGGCAACCAGACACCGGTGTTGGACAACAGTGGAAAACAGCTTTATGACGAAGAAGGCAACCCTGTGATGCGTCCGATCTCTGTAGACAAAAGCGTTCTTGGTTCGGTAGACGACCTTGGCGATGATGACGACAATACTGGTGAGGGAAACGAAGAAATTGATGTTGATTTGACCAAGACATCTCCTCGCGTCAATGAAATACTTTTCACGGCAAGTATCTATTGGAGCCCGTCCGACGCAAACAACCCTAAACTTGCTCCACGAATGCACTATAATTTCGGTCAAGTGCGCGACGCCTACATACAGATAAAGAATGCAGTAAATGGCGAGGTAATATGCCGATACGACCTTGATGAGGATTTCTCAACAGACAAGGGCGTTGAGTTCGGCCGTTTGTATCGCCGCGGCTCAGAATGGAAATTCCAGGCTGTGGGCGAGGCGCATAAAGACGGGTTGGAGCCTATTTGCCGCAAGTATGCATCTAAATTTATGTAGTGATGGCAATAAATATATACTACACCTAAAGATTAGAGCCTATGATTAGCTTAGAAAAATATGGTGACACAACTTATGTTGATTGGTCAAAGTCTACGCCCAATTCACTGTCAAACGGAATTGTCATTGAACTGAGATGGACGTTTATCGAGATGCGAGAAAGGAGAAACTTCTTTCGAACTAAATATGATAAACTTGCCCATTTCATGAAAAGCATCTTTATAGGTGACGAAGATTTAGATTTAGGCATCTACTATGAGATGAAGGATGGCACGAAAAGTTTGATTGACCCTGTACAATTCAACAAACGTGGTGGAGCCCAGAATATGCAGACGAAGCAAGGGTGTTTTACCCAATTCCCGTATGTTTGGCATCAGGGCGACGATCGTGGAGCTACAGAAACGTCAAGCGAGAGAATCTATGTGAATCCGAAAGGACTAAAGGATATAAAGAAATTATATGTGTACGCGTTTATATGGCGGGGCGTTCCACATTGGTACAAAACAGACGCGAAACTGGAGATTAAGGTGGGCGGCCAATCATGTGTGCTGGTAAACCTTGATCAGACAGAGCAAAAAGAACGTTTCTGTGTGGCTGCTGAAATTAGTACCAACGGAAATATGTTAGAAGTAAAGAAATTATCAACGTTCCATAAGAACCATTCTGCATGCGATAGTGCGTATGGGTGGAATTTCAAGTGGACATCTGGTACAAAATAAATACGATTATGGCTATAAGACTTGAAAAAGGACAACGCATCAATCTTGAAAAAGAGAGCGGAACAAAGTTGACAAACTTCTGTGTAGGTTGCAACTGGGGGGCTATCATCGAAAAGAAATTCTTCGGCCTTTCAACTCATGTTGTGGACGTAGACTTGGACCTTAGTTGTATGATGTTTGATGCTGCAGGAAATGTGGTAGATCATATATGGTCACCATTGTACAACTTTAGAGGCAAACTACCACAGGGAAAATTGGACTCCAATGACCACGCTTTGCATCACACAGGCGACGACCTCACTGGTGACCAAAATGGTGATGATGGTCTTGACAATGAGATTATAACGGTTGACTTGAATCGCGTGAATCCGAATGTAAACTCTATTGTATTCTTCCTCAACATCTATAACAACAGTGAGTATAGTGGAGATTTCTCGGGAATACCGTATGCTTCAATTCGCATGTTTGAGGGAACACCTAATCGCCCGCCCAAGCAAGTTTTTGCACAATACGACGTGGCAACGAAAACGGAATGTGCTGGCAAACGAGCTTTGGTTATGGGCAAACTTTACAGGCACAATGGCGATTGGAAATTTGCCGCTATCGGTGATGCTTTTGAAGATCGAACTATCGCTGTAACCATAGCCCGTGTGGCAAGAGATTATTCAAAATGAATAAGAACCTAAACATGTGCTAAATATAAACAGATAGGTAGACAATGGGATATTATCATGAAATAGTAGAATACCTTGGTACACGTGACGCCCGATTTACAGTTTATGGCACAGTGCTCGGTATATTTGTACTTTATCTGATACGAGTTGTATATCGTGCATTTGTCATTTGGAAGAAACTCTTAATTGAAGGAGGTCAACGTTCATTCAACCATTTCTTGATATGGATGCTTTATCATTATCGTCAATGTCCGCGTTGGTTACGTTTCTTGTCGGTTAGGGTGGCAAGGGTTTTGGCATTGTTCAATATCAATTTGCTTAAGACTGCCAGAAGCGCCAGAAGCAAACAACGTTACGTGGCGAGCAAGAAGAAGCCCATAAGACAATCAAAAGCACATAAGAGGTAAAGGCTGATAATATTACCAACAGAAAAATCATAAATCAATGAGAAGACTTCCAGTATATCTACTCCTCGACACCAGTGGCTCCATGTATGGTGAGCCTATCGAGGCAGTGAAAAATGGCGTGCAGACGCTTATCTCCACTCTGCGTAGCGATCCGTATGCGCTCGAAACAGCATACATCAGTATTATAACATTCAACAGTTCGGCCCAGCAAATATCTCCGCTTACCGACCTGGCAACTTTCCAGCAGCCTAACATCGATGCAAGCGGGTGCACGGCATTAGGCGGTGCCTTGGAACTCCTGTCACAGAAAATAGACACAGAGATAGTCAAGACAACGGCTGAGGTAAAGGGCGACTGGCGCCCATTGGTGTTTGTCATGACAGATGGCGAACCTACCGACTCCATGACAAAGGGTTTGGAAGAGTTCAAGAAACGTAAGTGCGGAATGGTTGTAGCCTGTGCTGCAGGACAAGGTGCCAACACCAACACGTTGAAGCAAATCACCGAGAATGTGGTTCAGCTCGACACTGCTGACAGTGCCACTATCAAGGCTTTCTTCAAGTGGGTGTCAGCTTCGATAAGCACGAGCAGCAAGTCGGTGGAAGAGACTGCTGCCGAGGCCACTACCATGAGCGAACTTCCGCCTCCCCCACCAGAGGTGAATATTGTGGTGTAAAACACAGAGCAAGGTATTGTCGGGTGGTGTCCTTCACTTATGACATCACCCGATATTCATAATAACATACAATAATGAGCAGAAGATTACCTGTATATATATTGATTGACACATCGGGCTCCATGAAAGGCGAACCAATTGAGTCTGTCAAAGTAGGCCTTTCAGATATGATAGCCTCCTTGCGCCTTGACCCCTACGCTTTGGAAACGGCTTGCATCAGCATCATTACATACGATAAGGACGTGAAGCAGATATTGCCTCTGACGGAACTTGAAAATCTGCAACTACCAGACATAGCGTGTCCCGACTCAGGCCCCACGCATACCGGTGCAGCCCTAAACATGTTGTGCGACTGCTATGACCATGAAGTGAATATGGGCTCCAAAGAGCAAAAGGGTGATTGGATGCCGTTGCTGTTTGTGCTTACAGATGGCAAGCCATCGGACTTGATGGTATATGATGAGGCTATCAAAAATGTAAAGCGCCATCAATTCACCAATATAGTAGCCTGTGCTGCAGGACCCAAGGCAAAAACAGAACCATTGAAGAAACTCACAGACAATGTGTTCACGCTTGACACGATGGACAGCAGCACGTTCAAGAAATTCTTCCAGTGGGTGACAATCAATGTGCAACAAGGAGGACGGACTATGGGAGTCAATGCCGATAGCGTGGAACTTCCACCAGCTCCGGCAGAGGTTAATGTGGTGATATAACAGTTTATCAGTTTTGTTGACGATTGCTATTTCGTTGATAAGTGTTTTCAATATTGCATAAATTCGAAATTGTTAAGTAGGCTCAAAAATGGAACAGGAATGTAACTTAATCAAATTCTGGAATTGTCCTGCCTCTGTAAAAATGACATTGGACAAAAATGCCATAAATATACAGACCGAAGAATATCATAGGGAAAATGGAGAATTCGAAAGCGCTGCTTCAGTCCTATCAAGGTACCTTAAAATCTATTTGTATAAATGGAAAGGCAAAAAGTACAAGTCTTTTGTTTTTCATGCTATAGCTCTGGTTTTTAAACAACTCATTGAGAGTTACATCCTTTGTGATAAGACAGGGCATGGCATTGTGACTATCAATCTATCGTCAGACATGTTGCAAATCTATTCCAATCCAGACGGTATGTATCATATAAGGTTGCTGAATGCTGTGGTTTGCCGTGAAACGAATAATATTGATATTATCAATGCTTTTTTGAAACAATTGTCCTTGAAATTTGACGATGCAACTTTCGAAGTGGCAGAAAATTCAAAACAAAAATACTTTACCATTGATATCATTCTTCGTGAAGACGCCAATGACAAAGATGCATGTTACCTCTTCCAATGGTATTTGGATAATACACTCTTAGAAATACGCCGAAATGTTGCAAAGGAATGGAACGTGTTTCAAGAAGAACATGCTGATAAGTTTAATTATTACAACAATTTCGAAGAATTAAACGCAGATTTGGAAAAAGGTCTTTAACTACCCCGAAAGTAACGAATGTATGTTGAACAATCTGTCGTATGAAATGAAACTATGAATTGCAAGATTGTAGGTTATGAGTATAAGACCCTTGAGGTGGTGCTTTCACCTGGGGAGTCGTTTTATGCGGAGCGTGGCAGCATTGTGTATGTAGACGAGGCGCTGCAACGTGAAGCTGAATGGAACGGTAGCGGTGCGGGTAGCGGGCTCGGCAACCTTATTGGCGGTGTGTTGCGCTCAGCATTGTCGGGAGAGTCGGTACTGATAATACATTTCTATAACCCTACCAACACTGACAGAAAAATGGTGCTGTCGGGCAGCATGTGTTCGCTCGTTCCGATACGTTTGCAAGGCGAGAATATGATTTGCCGCCGTGGACACTATGTGGCATCTACAAACAAGGTAAAGCTTAATCTCAACCTCAACCTGCAAGGCTTGTTGGGTGGGGTAGGCTTGTTTCAAAAAGTAGAAGGCAATGCCACCGTGTTCCTTGACTCGCTCGGTACACCCATCGAAAAAATATTGGCAAAAGGCGAGACCATAGAAGTGGACGAAAACCATATCGTGGCATTGCAAGGCTTTCAGACATCACAAATACAGGCTGGTTGGTCGTTTGGCAATGTGCTGAGAGGTGAAGGCTTGAGCCTGATGAAGATAACGGGGCCGGGTAAAGCTTATCTGAGTCCTATCCCAATGATAATTCCTAAACAATAACAATAAAAAACATGAGACGATTACCTATATACTTCCTCGTAGACGTGTCAGAGTCGATGGTGGGAGAACCCATTCAACAAGTAGAGAACGGTATGCGGCAGATTGTGCAAGAACTGCGCACCGACCCTTACGCCCTTGAGACGGCTTTTATTTCTGTAATAGCGTTTGCGGGCAAAGCCAAGAGCTTGTCGCCTTTGACAGAACTCTACAAGTTCTATCCACCAACATTCCCTATTGGCGGCGGTACTTCACTTGGTTGCGCTCTTGACTTTTTGATGGACGACATTGACAATAATGTGGTGAAGACTACGGAAGAACGTAAAGGCGACTGGAAACCCATCATATTCCTTTTTACCGATGGCACGCCGACCGACAACCCTTCAGCAGCCTTTGCACGATGGAACAACAAATACCGCCGCAAGGCCAACCTCGTGGCTATTTCCATCGGCAATAATGTTAACACTCAGTTGTTGGGGCAGATTTCGGACAATGTGCTCAGGCTGAACGACACGGACGAGATGTCCTTCAAGGCTTTCTTCAAATGGGTTACCGCTTCCATTCAGGCAACAAGTGTTTCGGTCACTGATATGGGTGACGACAGTGTGGCATTGGCACCTACCACCGGTATCAATCTTGAGAAAGTAGATACGTCAAAACCTTGCGTTGTGGACGAAAACTATACTGTGCTCTTAGGCAAGTGCTCCAACACCAAGAATACCTATCTTGTAAAATATGCCAAACATATATCTCCCATTGAAGGGCTGGAAACCCTGGATATCAAAGGCACGGATTTCAAACTCGTGGGGGCTTATCCTGTGGATGAGGAGACCTATAACAGCTTGAGCGATGGCAAATCGAACAGCCATATCAATACGATGTCGCTTCGTGGTATGCCGACATGTCCTTGCTGCGGTGCACAACTTGGCGTAGTAATTTGCGAATGTGGAAATATCATGTGCTCTGATGGCAATACTACTGCTTGCCCGTGGTGTGGCTTGGAAGGCTCACTCGGCGAAATTGCAGAAGGAGGTATGGATATAACAAGAGGTAGAGGGTAGGCTTTATTTGTTTACGCAAGAACTTACCCCCACCGTCCACCGAAGCTGATTTATTAACTTAAAGATATGTTAGACGGAATAGTAGTTGCAAAAGTAATAGGAGAGATTTGGCATTGGCTTTACACGAATTATCACGTAATGCTATATAAATGGCGAGGAAAAAGCAATGGCTCCTTTGTAGATTATGCAATGGCTTTGGCCTACGAGAATGAATACGTTGCTTACTATCGAAGAAACAAACGTGGACAAGGAGAAGTTATATTGGAAACTATTGATGGCAATGTGTATGTAGGATCTAACAATAAAGGAACTTACACCATAGCGCTATTAGATGCTTACCATGCTGAGCATTATCAAGAGCCAATAGTTAAGGCTACTTATGAAGAGCTAAGCCAAAATGATAATGAAGTAACCTATTATGTTGTTGACAAGGACGCCCAAGGGCTGTATCTAAATATTGAAACAGAAATAAAAGCTGACCCCAAAGAAAAGGATGCCGAATACTACATAACAGGGTATATCGAAAGTGTTTTGGTAGAAAAACAAAAAAAACTGGCATCTACATTTAGAAAGTATAAGGAGGTTATTCCCTGTTCAGCGCATGATTCGTTAAATAAAAAGTAGGAGTGAACCATATTATGACATTAGACAAAGCTTTACAAATTCTCATAGGTAATCGAGATGACGACAAGGCGGAGAAAATTCTTCATTTCTTGTCAGACAAATTATGGGAACTATATAATACAGACGTTATGGACAAAGTGAAAATGGCTGACGGTGGGTTGACATGGAACCTCAACATGCCTAATGCCAAAGAAAATATAGAGTACAACCAGACGGTAATAATGCCACAAGTAAACTCTGACATATTTAATAATGTGGAACTGAAACTCGTGGACGTTAAAGGACTGGACGAGGATAACCACGGACTAAAACTGACGGTTGCGCCAGATGGCAAAAGTTTTGCCATAACCGGCACGCCTTCTTTGGAATCCTTCCGCAAAGATGGTGCTGTGGCAGAGTCTACTTTTGAATTGACATTGGTATATAAGTTCTGTGGCGGAATAGAGATGCCTGAAAACAAGCCTACACTGGAACGTAAAATACCATTTGTAATCAATCAAGACCCGCGCAAACTATGGCGCAACTTGCCTGTGGATTGGGATAACATGCCCGAACCAAAATACAAGAACGATGACATGCAGGTGGAGTATGTAAAAGTAGAAGCCTTGGCTGACGGCACGCCACAAAAGGACATTGTGGCTGCAAGCAAACGCGGCCGCAGCCATGCGCAGGAGGGAAAACCGCGTGACGACTATTTCCGCATGGAGCACATGGACAACGGGTGGTACATCATGGCTGTTGCTGATGGAGCCGGCTCTGCTAAATATTCGCGTCAAGGTTCAAAGATTGCTTGTGATGAGGCTGTAAGTCATTGTATGTCGAAACTCGGACAGAGCAGGGCTTTTGAAGACGCTATCGAAATTTATAGCCATCTGCATGATATAACGGAAGAAGATGCCCGTAAAATTGTGGGCAATCATATCTATAATATTGTAGGGAAAGCTGCTTTTGATGCTCACAAGGCCATACAGACAGAAGCGTCTCTGACAAAACAGCCTATAAAGTATTATGCCACGACTCTGCTGCTTGCCATTTGCAAAAAGTTCAGTTTCGGTTGGTTTGTGGCTTCGTTCTGGGTGGGCGATGGTGCAATCTGTCTTTACGACAAAAATGCTCATACTGCCAAAATACTTGGTGTGCCCGACGAGGGTGAGTATGCAGGGCAGACACGTTTCCTTACCATGTCTGAAATATTTAAGGACGCCACGGCTCTGTATCAGCGTCTGCGTTTCAATATAGTAGATGATTTCACAGCTCTGTTCTTGATGAGTGATGGCGTGAGCGACCCGAAGTTTGAAACAGATGCCAATCTTAACAATCCCGACAAATGGGACGCGCTATGGGACGATCTGAAAGAGAATGGCGTTGAACTGACTGACGACAACGAAGCTTCGAAAGACCAATTACTGGACTGGCTCGACTTCTGGTCGCCAGGCAATCATGATGACCGCACAATAGCCATTCTTTATGAGGGAGAAGATAATAATCTTGCCGAGAAGAATGCAGCAGAGAACCAAACTTCGGAAAAAGAACCTGAGGAACAACAAAACGAATAGGTTATGGCAAACAAGGTAACATTAAAAGCACAAGATGGCAGCATCGTTGAGTTTTACGATGAGATAAAGGCTCAAGGTGGTGTCAAGGACGTGTATTTCTCTACGGACAAGACGTATGTCGTGGCCTTCTACCGCAAGCCAGTCAATGCCAACGATAAGGCTCGAATCAACGACATTGTCAACGTTCATAGAAAACGTATTTTTACCAATGATGCCGCGGGGCAGTATTGGAGTCAGTTCTTTGCATGGCCAACCAAGATTGTTGAGTGGAAAGGGCTGACGGGCATCGTGATACCTTTCTACGACAAGAAGTTCTTCTTCAGCGGTGTGGCCGACTCTTGGCCATTCATCAAGAACGGACAGGAGAAAAACGGCAAATGGTTCTCGTCGGCCAAGCTTATCAACCGTTTTGTTCCCACTGACCAAAAAGGTACTTTCTTGAACCGTCTGCACATGTGTCTGAAGATAGCCCGTGCCATGCGACGGCTTCATGCTGCAGGTCTCGCTCACTCCGACCTTTCATATAACAATGTGTTGGTTGACCCATTGAGCGGTAATGCCTGTATCATCGACTGCGATGGCCTTGTTGTGCCACACAAGTTTCCGCCCGAGGTCGTGGGCACCCCCGGTTTCATAGCTCCAGAGGTGCTTGCCACAAAAGCCCTTAAGGTTGACGATCCGAAAAAGAATCTTCCTAAAATAGAAACCGACCGTCATGCGCTTGCCGTCCTTATCTACACATTTCTGCTCAACCGCGATCCGTTAGATGGAGGCAAAGTGTGGAACGTTGATGATCCGCAAAAGGACGATGACATGCGCTATGGTTCAAAGGCTTTGTTCATAGAGCACCCAACAGACAAAACCAATCGTGTAAAGGCAGACCAATTGCTAAAGTCACAGCTTCCGCAAGGCGACCCTGCTAAAATGCCTTATACAATATGCGGACCATACCTGAAGGATCTGTTCGACAAGGCTTTCATTGATGGTTTGCATAATCCTGCAGCCCGTCCTTCGGCCTTGCAATGGGAGGAGGCGTTGGTGAAGACTTGTGACTTGGTGCAGCCGTGCCAAAATCCGAAGTGTGAGGCACACTGGTATGTGTTCGACAACACGACCAAACCGCGCTGCCCGTTTTGTGGAACAGAGTATAAAGGTCAACTGCCGATACTCAATTTTTACTATGCCCCCTCGCACGGAAAGTATATATCTGAGCATTACCGGCTGATGATATACGACAAGCAGACCCTGTACAAATGGCATGCCAACAACCTTGTGCCTTGCAACGAGAAGACAAGCGCAGATGACAAGAAACCTGTTGGCGACTTTCATTTCTACAATGGCCAGTGGATCCTCATCAACCGCCGTTTGCCGGATATGTATGATGTCACAGACAAAAAGCCTATCGGCATCGGCCAGTACGTGCCGCTCACTGAGGGCAGACAAATACTCCTTGACAAAGGGCAGGGAGGTAGATTAATTGTTGTTCAACTTGTAAAAAACTGATTACAACTCAATCAGTAACCTGCAAACTATTTTTGTGTTGCAAGTTAGTTGTTTCTTGGTACGGTTTGTGCTATCTTTGTATAAGTAATATGGTGTAAAACTTTAGAAACTAATATAGTTGTCATATAATTTATGAATCTACTAAGCACTTTCGCAAAATTATCAGCCAATCTCCCCAGTATCCTTATTAAGAGTCGTTTTGCTAATGTAGACACAGGAGTTCCTTGGAATAAAGAACGCGAAGAATTGATAGGTCGTGCGCGTTGGCTTTGTCAGGAGGTAATTGTTCCTCCCAAAGAGCTGATAAGTAAAATGCCAAAGGAACTCGGGTTCTTTTATGGCGGGCAGTGGGCTATCTATTCATGTTGCTATACAGCCGTAGCGTTGGCCAATCTATGTCGTATATATCCTGACATTAAGGACGAAATGCTGCCCAAAATAGAGGCAATCATCGGGTTAATCGACACACCTATCATTCGCTACTACGACACCATGATGTGGAAAGAAGATGCGATGAAAGGCTTAGATGGCCCCAACGACCACATGACATATCTCAGCTTGTTGGCTTGGACCATTACGCACTACAAGTTTGCAGGGGGCGATTCTCAGTTTGACACTTTGCTCGAAGCGTGTTGTCAGTCGCTTCATCGCAATATGCTTCTTAGTCCCGACCTGAACCTGCGCTCTTTTCCCGACACGCCAATATTCTTGCCCGATATGCTCTACACCATCGTGGCACTTCATAACTACGAACTGCTTTATGGCAGTGGAAAGTATCAAGACGTGCTTAGCCGCTGGTTAGAGAAAGCACAAACAGTATGGCTTGACAAAAAAACGGGACTACTCGCATCTATGCTAACGCGAAAGCTACGCAAACCAACAAGCAAAGTGCGTGGTTCGTACACAGCACTGAACTGTTCGCTACTGGCATTTTGTGCTGACGAAACCTTTTCCCATGACCAATACAAACTGTTCAAGAAACTTTTTATAAAGAAAACTCCTGTCTTTGGCATTCGTGAATTTATCGATAAATCCCCCATGTTCTCTTTCGATGTTGATGCGGGGCCTATCGTGTTTGGGCTTAGTCCGTCGGGCACCACCTTTGCCTTGGGAGCAGCCACTTGGTTGGGCGATTGGGAAATGCGTAGCAGACTATTGCAAACAGCCTCTACTGCTGGCGATACAATCGTAGATGAGGCGCAAAACACATGCCATTATCGTTTAGGCGAGGTAGCCCTTTGCGGCGAAGCCGTGGCCTTGGGCATGCGTACCATGGTTAATCCACAGACATTAAAACAGTAGGGATTTGCCTCCTTAAGCCTTGATGGGATTAGAAAAGCAGATACTACTATACATACAAATGTACATTTAGGGCGGCGACCTTCAAAAAACAGAAATTATGAAAAATATCATTCAAAGTATAGCATTAGCATTTATTGTGCTATCATTATGCTTCGGAAACAGCTCTTGCTACAACAAGAAGAGCAGTGCTCGAGATAGTCTTGAACATAAAGTGCACCAACTCATGCAAAGTGGATATGCCGAGCGCAATGAATTTGGCGTCATGCTGAAGAAAGCAGAACTCAGTGGTGACACGCTTCGCATAGTTTATGATTATAGAACATTTGGCAATGAAATGGCAATGCAAATGCAGAAAGCGAAGAAAGATTCTGCATCACAATACAATCAACTTCGTTCAATGGTACTGACGGGTTTAATATGTGATAATGCAAGCGAAAACTTATTTGATGGACTCGAGACATGGCAACAAGCAGCTGAAGCTGAATTAAAAGTACAAATTGCACTTGAGGGCACGATAGAAGGAGAACAACAAACCGTTATTAGTGCTACGCTTGATGCCAAGGAACTCATGGATGAGTATAATAACAGTACCCCCCAGCAGCTTGCCATGCGCCATCTAAACGAGATGCTTGAATTAGACAAAAATGTGTTACCTAAAGATTTAGGGAACGGCGTGACATTGCAAGATGAAAATATTCAGGGCGATTATTTTGTCTGCACGTTTAGTACAATATACCCTTATTCTGTGCTAAAAGAATCTATTAACGTAGAGGCAGTCCGTCATGATATGATCAAGCAAATCGGTGGTGCTACAAACACGGAGGGAAAAAGGCTCTTTCAAATTCTTAAGCTCGCTCAAAAAGGCATAACCTACCGCTATTTATCGCGCAATAAGGACCAATATATTGAAATCAGCGTTTCGCCTGATGAAATGGGCAAAGCTGTATTCACTGGATTTCATGAAGAACACTGATACACATTAATCTAATAAAACAATGAAAGAATTTATACTAACCCTTTTCCTGCTATTCAACTTTGCTGTCGTATGTCATGCCCAAACGGACGATTCTGCAGCCACACTTTCGCCCAAAGAACTCAAGCAATTTACAAAGAAAGCTAACAAGGGGGACGTAGAGAGCATGGTAAAGCTATGGCAATATTATGCAAACGAGGAACACGAAGACACCCTGCTCCTTGTGAAATATCTTGAGTTGGCTGCAGATGCGGGAGATGCAGAGGCACAGACATCGATGGGAGCAAGCATCATACAAGGCTTGTACGGACTGCCCATGGATGTTGATAAGGCACTCTACTATACCCGCAAGGCTGCCAATCAAGGACACGATGGTGCCATCTACAACCTTGGATTATTCTATCTTAACGGCATGGGCGTAGAAAAAGATACAGACAAGGCTCGCAGCTATTTCGAGCAGGCGGCCATGCAAGGCGTTGCTGCAGCTCAGTTTTATTATGGTGCATGCCTTTCTACAGATAGCGCCACTATCGATCAAGCCTACTTTTGGATACAGAAGGCAGCAGACCAAGGATATGTTCCGGCCTTTGCCGTTGTGGCAGAGCATGCGTTAACTGAACAGGCAGACTATGCCAAAGCACTGAAATATGCTCAAATGGCTGCAGATGAAGGCGACGTACGAGGTATGGAATGGTTGGGTTGGATGTACTATCAGGGCTGCGGAGTAGACAAGGACTTGGACCAAGTACGCTACTGGGCACAACAAGCTGCTGACAGAGAGAGTGATGTGGGCTACACCCTATTGGGACAACTTTACTATGATGAAGAAAGCTACATCTTTGCCAAAATCTATCTGGAAAAGGGCGCAAATCTTGGCAATAATCAGGCACGCTTATTGTTGGCCGATATGTATCATGAGGGAAAAGGTGTAGAGAAAGATACAGAGAAAGCCCGTGCCCTTCTGCAAGATGCTATTGCTGATGGTAGTGATGAGGCGAAACTTGCACTTAGCATGTATAACTTATTGGACAATCATAACGATCTCGACGCCGTTGCCCACGACGAGCAATCTGCCGAAGGCAATGATCCTGCAGCCTTGTTCATTCTTGCTAATAGATACGAAGTCGGAAAAGGTGTGGAGAAAGACCTAAATAAATCTTTTTCGCTCTGTAAGAGGGCAGCAGATATGGGATATGCTCCAGCACAGTATACGGTAGCAATGTATTATGGAAGAGGCCAAGGAACGGCTAAAGATGATAAGGAGGCTTTCAACTATCTGCTCAAATCGGCTAAGCAAGACTGCGATATGGCTTACGGAGCGCTTGCAAATTGCTATTATTGGGGAAAAGGTACGGCAGTTAACTATCCCGAAGCCCGCTATTGGGGTGAAAAGGGTGTTGAGAAAGACGATTCCACAGCCTGCTACATCATGGGTTGTTACTACTATAAAGGCAATGCCAATTCGCCTGACTATGTCAAAGCGCTGAATTATTTTCAAAAAAGCGCGGAGTTAGGCAGTCCCGATGGATTGTATGGTTGTTCCCTCTGTCATAAATTCGGAGACCCTTCCATACGCGATTACAACTTAGCATTCAAAGAATTAAGACAAGCTGTAGATTTATATAAAAAGGACGGAACAGATAACGAGAATATCCCCTTAGCCCAATATAATTTAGCCATTTGCTATCAAAAAGGCACAGGTACAGCCAAAGACTATAAGAAAGCATTCTATTGGTTCAGCCAAGCTGCAAAGAATCAAAATAATGATGCCCCCGAAGCAAGGAAGGCCATCGGCTTTGCTCAGTACAATGTGGCTTATTATTATTACCAAGGCATGGGCACGGCTGTCAACGTGACAAAAGCTAAGTATTGGTTGCGAAAGTCTGCTGCCAATGGTTGTCAAAAGGCCAAAGAGTGGTTAAGAGAAATGAAATAATGCACACTGCCTGCGATATGAAGCAGATTATTGCAGTTTGGCGAAATACAAAATAACATAGAACGTCTATCCGCAATGCCCATAAACAGGCGTTGCGGATAATTTTTTGAAAAAGCAAGCCCCCATTAGAGATTATTACTTCTATATAACAAAGTTCAAATATCATCTTTGTTATTATCTCAACTTGTTTGCCATTCTGGCAAAGGGAACTGTCCGCTAAAAGCCCAAAGCACATTGTAATGCTTTTGCCCTTACAGGTAGGGTGTTCAAAATTGGCATCAAAAGTGCGATCGTTTTTGTTGCATTTTAAGTTGCTTGAAACGCGCTGCAAAAAACGCAAGCACTAATGGGGGCGACGCGTCCCGCGTTCATCGGGATAATTAAAAGGAAAGATACACTAAATAATAGCTAAATATTTTCCCGACGCGAGACGCGTCGCCCCCATTAGTGCTTGCGTTTGGTGCTTGAGTCCGTTCGCATGTTTACGTTTTACTGGACTGTAAAAAAAAAGAATTCAGATTTCACCACTCGTGCAGCCCACCAATAATTTATATTGTAAATTGTCTGCACTCTGCACTTTTTGTCTGCACTGCGTTGATTATCAGTGTGTTACGGAGTGTAGACAACCTTGTTTTCCGTCTGCACGCTGTCTACACTTGTCTACACTTGTCTACACTCGTCTACACTTGTCTGCACGCCCCTCATTACACAAGTCAGCACCTAACTGCTCGATGGTCATGCCATCTGCACAATTCGGCATAGGGGGAGCGATTTTTTGATTAGAGCGACCGATAAAACTACCTCCCTTTATTGTTCAAACCGCTTTCTCACGGGCATTGCGTCATGCTGCCGTGGCAGGAGTGCAGAGGAAGAATAAGTGTGCAGACAAGTGTAGACGGCGTGCAAACAAGTGCAGGTAAAAAACGAGGTTGTCTACACTCTGTAATACATTGATAATCAACGCAGTGTAGACAAATAGTGTAGAGTGCAGACAAATTGTGCACTTAAAAGAATAAGTAGGTTTTCAAAATAGTTGCTGTCCGGTAAAACGTAAACATGTGAACGGACTCAAGCATCAAACGCTACCTCTAAACGCTAGCTCTAAACGCTATCTCTAATGGGGGCGACGCGTCTCGCGTCGGGATAGAGATAGAGGAAGAAAATACGAACTCTGCTAAATAATAGCTGCATATTTCTCCGACGCGAGACGCGTCGCCCCCATTAGAGATAGCGTTTAGAGCTAGCGTTTAGAGTTAGCGCTTGGTAGTAGCTTTTGTTTAGAGTTAGCTTTTTTTGCAGCACGTTTCAGTCAACTTGCAATTCCCCCCAAAACGATTTAGCAAAAAAGTCAATTGTGAACGCCTTGCCTGTAAGGGCAAAAGCATTCGATCGATATAAAATTATATTGCTTCTATATAACAAAGATGATATTTGAACTTTGTTATATAGAAGCAATAATAGTAATAAAGCACCTTCGCATTTCTGCGAAGGTGCTTTATTGTGTACGCTCGGCAGGAGCATTGTCTAACGGGTGAAAGTCCTGAGCAAGCCCTAATAGGGGGTACTTCACCTATTTTCATTTCACCTTTATCTTCACCGTTTTCTCCATTCTATCTTCTGTGGCCGCCTTTACAATATATAGCCCTGTAGCCACTTGCTTCTGCCATGTTGTGGCATTGATGCCAGAGGCCGAAGTAAGGAGCTTGCCATCGATGGAGTAGATGCTCACAGAGGTAAGGTTGCTGCCCAGAGAGGTTACCATGATAGTGCCAATCTGAGGCGAGAAGCAGCGTATGTGGTTATCGTTGCCACGGTTTGCGGGGTTGTAGATGGCGGTAGTGATATAATATCTGCCATGGTCGTTGGCGGCAATCTCTATGGCATGGTCGGCTGGGGTATAGGTGCCTGTTTTGGCGTCGAGAATATAGAGTGGGGTGTCGAGATATCTATTTGCCTCCAACTCCACAACCACCATCTTATTTTCCTTTGCAATCACTCCAAAAGGCAATATTCCGATATTGGGCAATGTATTGAGCGCTGCAGCCTGAGTGCCAGCTATGGTGTAAACCTGCGGAATATCCTCCAGTTCGGTGTTGTTGAGCAGCTCTATATCCTCATCGTTGCAGAAGTATTCGTTGGCATCATCTTTCACTGTGACTTTAGCAGTAGCCATTTTTTTGCCACCCTCAATAACATTGATGTTCATTTTTGCCTTCGTCTCAGCTATTCTTCCTCCACCCGCCTTCCAGCGGTCTGTGGTCATGAGTAGGGTAAAAGTTGCATAGCTTATGCTTTCGTCTGCCTTAGCCTTTACGAAGAAAGCCTGCATAGGCTCAATCAGCAAATCTTCTTTGCGATTGTATGTACCTTCTTTAATGAGATACGCTTTAAGCACACCATCTTGAATAGTCCATACTTTTCGTTCAAACTTTGGGTTACCATTGAGGAAGCTGTACATACTCAGCGTTGCTGTATACGGATTACCAACCATATAATAGCAGTTCTTGCTATGTGTGTTTGTGGTTAGTTGCTGCTTTATAGTTCCTAATTCATTCGCCGCAGTAACAGAAGCCACATTAAACTTATATATATCCGTTTTATCCACCGGAACTACCTTGATTAATGTGTCATCTGAATTGTATGGATTGTTATCAACAGTAGTATAGAAATATTCTTTATCCTCCTTTGGTAAACGGAAGAGCCACGTTGGTGTTACATCTTTATAATCGTCACCAGCCTTAATGGCAAACCCTCTGCCATCGGCATACTTCTCGTCCAGCTTGTTGAACACATGACTCCAATATAGCGACTCGATATTCATTGCGCCATCTGTTATTGTATCAATGCGATTATAACCATTAAAATAGTCATCTGCATTATAGCCCGTTATACCATTGATAACCTGTTCGCCGTTGCTGTCCCAATTGCGCTGGTATACTGGTGCTTCCACACGGCTGTTATTTGTAAGAGCATACTCCATGCGTGTGAAAGCTTCCTTGCATTCTCTACCACGCGACCCATACGTGGAATTATCTTTAACCGGCACAAAGAAGTCGCCTGCATACGTATCCTTCAAAGGTGATGAAATGATATTCCATTTATTCTGAGTCATCTCCTTTTCTACGTAAGCCTTATTATACACGAGGTAAGCTTGATTGAGTAATTCAGCTTGTGGCTTGAAGTATATTTCATCACAAATATTGCCCTTGAACGTTTCACAAGTAAACCAGCCTTCGCCTGTGTCAGAATGGTCGATAGTGTTATAGTTCCATGTTGTTAGCATATCGTAAGCAATAGCCGCTGTAGCCTCCTCGCCCTTATAGTTAGTAAGTTTAAGGGCGATGTTGTTTCCTTCGCGGTATACGATATTGCCGAGTGCGGGATACACCTTACCCGTTTGGTCAGGTATGGTAACCTTCGAGAATTTCATTGGCGTGTATGCCTGGTTACTGTTCAGCTTGTCGTAAATTCCTGTACCATAGTCAATATAGTCAGTTTTATACAATTCAGCCGCAGTAGACCGTTTCCAGTTTAGGTCGTTGTTCCAGTTTGCATTAAGCCTGTTGGCAAGTGTAGAGTTCCACGTCAGATATTCTGGCACCACCTTGAATGTGATGAAAACTTCTCCTGGACACGACATGGTAGACCCCGCGACATCTTGTTCGTACGAGAAGTTCAGCTCATACCAATAGCCTTCGTGTAGAATATCCAAAGCATTGTCGTTGTCGAAGAGTAAACTTATATAGCCTTTACCTCCTGTCAGCGAAGTTCCCTCAAGAGTTGTTTCCTTTAGTTTGCCCACAATCTGCTTTGTAGTAGAACCAAGGTTGAATGTTGGATCGTTTGAATTGGCAACAAACACATCTGAGCCATTCTGAAACTTAATTTTGGCCGCATCTTCAAGGTTTGCTACAGGCAATCTCAGTTCCTTTCCTGCTGCCAACATAGCCTTTATTTGCGGCAAGCCTATACGCACGCTGCGGTCGTCTGTAGGGTAAGCAACACTTGCATCACCCATGGTAAGTTTCGGACCATCTTTGACGATACGCAGCGTAACGTACATAGGGTCGGGGCAGATATCGTATTTTACTGTACCCTCTGTAAATGTTCTTGTTACAGGGATTGCAGCCACCTTGTATACCCCAGTCTTTTCTGAGTTATACTGATAGTCGTCAAGACTGTTGCTTGCCGAAAGCAGCAATTGTCCGTTGTCCACATACTTCTTCAATAGTGCATAGCCAGTAGGATTAATGCTTTTATATTCCGCAGCCAGACCATTCACTTCGGTAAACTCAGCTCGATAGTTAGCCAACGTTTCCTGCAAATTGGGGATTGATGCAAAATTGTTCTCCTTGTCTGGCTCGCTGAAAAACCAGTCTAATTTAACCTTATGCAATGTAATCGTACCACCATTCACTACGTCGGTAGTCACCAACTTTCCGCTAATGTTAACGTTAGGCTTATTAGATCCATCGCACGACACACGTACCGTTGATACGGTATTTCCAGTAGCATCCGAAACCGTAAATTTTTGCTGTACAAACTCAAAGTCCTCACTATACGAAGAGCAAACATCAGTGGGTTTGCCCCAATCAGCAGGCTTGTCAGGATCGTCTTCGTTAGGAAGAGTTACCGAAATATAATACTTAGTACCAAAAGCCAAGTCGAAATGGCGATAGGCAAGCAACAGCAGTATATTCCCGTCCACGTCCGTTGTAAACATTGGCGAATTGGTGCTACCTCCTGCTGCATAGCTTGGCAGCATCTTGCTTGCGTCGTATTCAGCAGGCACTTCAGCCACACCATATTCATCAGCTTTTCCGTCGCCATCATAGTCGATACCAGCAATAGGATTGCCCTCCAAGTCGCATATACGGTAAAACAACTTTGAAGCTACCCCCACACCTACAACAGCCTGTATGTTTTCGTAGTGAGAGGCTATCATGAGCTTGACGTCATCGGTATTGCCCGAACCTTTGAGCTGACTTGGACACACCGCCTTGTTCTGTATCACGTCTATCTTGGCATGCTGTATATATAGTCGCAAGTCGTCAATAGCATAGTCGGCACCAGTGGTGTTGTCGCACATATTGTCCACCACAATACGGAAGTCGGAATAGTTTTCCACTCCTGCCTTCTTTCGTATCACCAATCGGCTATACACCTGGAACCACTTGCCCTGTTGTCTGCCGCCTTCAGTATTGTTGGCAAGGTCGCCCGAGGTAAACGATGAAAGCAATCGTTGATAGGTTACCTTGCCCTGCTCGTCCTTTATGATGCCATATAGTTTGAACATCAACTGAGGTTGTGTCTTTCCAGACGTAAAGTCTGCCACTGCTCCTGCAAAGATAAGACGCGCTCCCGAACACAAGTCGGCCTTGAAGTCGATAGTTGCAATCTGTCGGCTCTCATCCGAAGCATCTACATACAAGAAGTATCCATACTGCTTGCCGCCCGTAAGCTCATAGGTGCGGTCGTAAAGTACTTCAGAAGCCCACCATTGGTACATCTTTTTTCCACCAGCAGTCTCTTGGTTTGCGTCCGACACACCCGGCACGTTCGCACTCTTGTACAATCCATACTCGCCGTGTATAACACCATAACCATCAGGCCAACTTAGGTCGCGCAGTTGTGGATAAGCGTAACAATACGCACGTTTGTCCCATTGCGAAGACAGCGTAGAGATGTTGTTAGCTGCTGTAGGTGCGTCCAATGTCAGCGTATTATTGTCATCGTCAAACGATATAGGCTTTGTAGCTTGCTGATAGTGGGTGTTGAGGTAGTCATAAGTGCGGTCGTTATCGCCATCAGCTAAAATCTGCTCACGCGTCTTTGGATAAGTATTATTATACAATATCTCGTAATTGGCTATCGGAGCCATGTCGTTGCCATTCTTGGCATAGCACACAATATACACCACATCTCCAAAAGTAATGGTTGGTTTTGAAGTTGTCTTTCCGTCCAATGTAAACCACCCATTACTATTTGTCATAATGGTATTCATGCTTGTAGCCGACCATATCTGAAACTCCTTATCAGCATCTCTTGCCAGAATGGTATATTTAGTCTTGGTCTTATCATAAGCACGCCATTGATAACGTGTAGCCTGCACCATTTTGGTCTTATCAAAGTCGGCACGTTTTATCAGATGTGCATCATCTGCTGCATATACGTGATGATTGGTTTCCTTAAGGGGATAAAAATAGTAGTTGCTTGGCAACATATTTACACGTATTGCCATTGAGGAATTCGCGTCTTTAGCACCAAATAATATTTGGCGGTTGTCCTCAATCGTCAAGTCGGAGTTAGCCGCACGCTTGTCTGTCGGAAACGCATTGACGATATTCTCTGCTATACTCTTTGCCGACCTTATGTGGAAGATATATCGTATCTGCAGTGTAGGCTCACGCTGGAAATATCGTTTATTGAAGAAGCCACCAGTCTCAAAGGGTTCAAAGTCGATATATTTACTCACATCACATGCTATTTCCTCTCCTTCCCAATTAGCGTTTGCCGCCTCGGTTGGTGCTTTATACTTTACACCCTGTCTTATTCTACTCGGTCCATACTTTTCACCACTTATAGACTTTTTCCAAGCAAACAGACCACGCACATTGTTAGCAGCATCGCTTACCTCTTCCAAATAGCTGTTATATCTGTCGTATTCTGAGAGCCTGCTGCTTTTCATGTCTGTCTTATAGTCATACCATCTGATGTAGCCCTTTGGCTCGTCTGAGCGACTTTGCCGTGTACCGTCCGTTGTATATCCTTCAAACGGCAATAGCAAGTCTACAGCCTTTCCCGGCTCTACATAATAGGTATATTCATACTCATGCACCTGCTGCATCATCTGTCCATAAGGATTGGCCAGAAGCGGTCTGCCAGTCACGCCCTCCCAATGTTTGAACACACTCTGTTGTGCATGAATGGTGGTGGTGGCACAGCATGCCAACACCATAAAGCATAAATATATGTATTTGTATTTGTTCATAATACACTACTCTTTTATAATTTCCACTTTATACGGAATGTCATACCCTAACTGATTGATACCTATCAGCACCTTGTGTATGGCATATCCATTGCGGTTGCCAATTACGCCCTCTATGGTGTGTCGCGATGGCACTGGTGTGGGCATACGGTCGTATATACATACCCCATCGCCGTCGGGTTGCAACGTCAATGTCTGCCAACCGGCAAACACCCAACCGCCTTCAGTATCGGCACCAGGTTTGAGTTCTACACCATCGCTTATGCGCACTACATAGGGTATGAGATGGAACTCGCCGTAACTCTTAAATCTTACGGTAAGCATCTCGTCGTTCTGCTCAACAGCAGGCAGCACGCCAATGGGGGTAAACTGCTCTACCTTGAATCTTACACGATAGTCGTTTAGCTTTATTGGTATCTCAAGATAGTCGTTACGCGATATTGTGTTCCAGTTTGACAATGCACCACGATGGTTCATTGTGGCATGGTCGGTCTTAACGCTCACTACAAAGTAGTTTGGCATTCGAGCTATCGACTCATTGACGTAGAAACTTATTATCGTCGGTGTCGTAGTATTTGCCTTTACCACCACTTCAGGGTTGAGCTTTATAATAAACGTCTCTTTCGCTGCCGAAGCATTGATATGTGGTTCAACTGCTGTGCCATTGTCCTTGCCGGGCAGCAGATACAGATTGTTGGCCTCGTTCTTGGTAATATCTGTAAGCGCCACTTCCTTTAGCGTGATGTCGTTTGGCGTGTCGTTGGTTATCTTCAGCTTCACCTTGGCCACCATTCTTATCACTTCGAGATCGACATCCGAAGTATTCTTCTTTATCTCTATGGTCTGCTTGTTGCTCATAGGTATGCCGCCAGGAAAGTCGGCTGCCGTAAGCACATTGCCATTTACGGTATATAGTTTATTGTCGAAGTCGGCAGGGAGCGGCGTATTAGATGTAGAATAGTCTATATTCGGGTCGAGCCCCACAGCCTCAGGTTTGATATTTGCGAAAGAATAGAATGTAGTTTCGCCTGGTTCTATCTTAGCCGTAAGCGTGCCCACCCAGCTCTTCTCTTCAGCATAATCTTCACTAACAAGCAGATGTTTGATGATACCATGCTGTACAACGATGGTGAAGCAGTTGTTCATCATCTCGCCTTTTTCGGCATTGGCGTCGGTCCATTCCAACGAACCGCTACTACGTGATGCAGTGCTTCCTGTCGGGGTTGAAATATTTATGCGCACAGTTACAGGCTCGCTATCAATTGTTGGCTCGGTAGTAGGGTCTGACGAGCAACAACATAGAGCAAGTGATGCAATGAGCGAGACTATCAAAAGCGATATTTTCTTCATATATTATGTCACTTTTAGTGGTACGGTACTGATTTACCTGTTAACCCGTTAACTTGTAAACTTGTTTGCTAATACTGCCAACGCGTCTACATTATTATATCTTCGTCGTATTCTCGCTTGTTCCATCTTCTTACGTGCAGGTTTACGATGAGTTTTCCGTCCTCCTTGTAAACCATGAATGTATAGAAGTGGTTGCGCTGTATATCGTACGGCGTGCCTGTAGGTTCTCCGGCAGTGTCGTAGTTGCGAAAATACAGGGTATATGTACCTTCGTGTTTGCCGTTTCTGTTCAGGTTAATTGTTATAGTAGCAGGTGTGGCACCACTACTGGTATTGTCGTATTCAGGTATGTATGTCGCTCTTTCCTCCACCAAGTCAATACTTGCCTCCCTGCTGTCAAACACATGCAGCGAATTGTCGAAGCGTATATCCTGCGTCCTGTCAGCCAGCTTATAGTTGTTGGGCAGACAGTAGCCTTTGGTATTATAGTTGTTGATGTGCATGCTGCCTATAGAGTAGCCGTACGACGGCATATCCGAGCGCATACCAACTCTCACCTTGGCCATAGCTCTTAGCAAATATATTGGCTCTGTCATATCTGTTTGTGTGCCGAGGCTTAGTGCAGGCAGCGAAGCCACACCCCACATTGGTATATATTTTCGTGTGCCCGTATCAAGGTTGTATGTCAAGTCGGGTAGTGAAATGGTGCTATGTTTTGAAACGTTGCAGTTAGCCACAATCATTATCTTCTTAGCCTTGGCAATATTGTCTTTAGCATTCTTCCACACTCCGGTTATGGCATATTTATTGCCCGAAGGGTCGCTCATTGGTACAACCTTTATCGTCTCCACATCTCCGATGATGTTGCCCCCTCCATCGCAGATGGCTATATACAAGTCGTCGGGGTTAATCATATTTTCCTTTTCAATGCCGGGCAGCGGGTGATCGTAGTCGTCCCATCCCTCGTTAGCGGCGCGAGTTGTCCTGACATCTGCCACCGCCAGCGTAAAGGCTACACGCACATCGTCCATACTGATAGCGTCTTCTGCGTTGCTATCTGAACAAGCAGCCATTGCCATGCATAGCATTATGCCGACAACCGCTATAAGGGTAATATGTTTAATATGATATAGCATCAAGTATTACACTGTTGTTTAGAATAATAAAGTATCGTATTCTATATCTCCATTCTTATTTCTCTACATTTCAGTATGTTGCAACACCACTCGCCAAGAGTTTATATATATATTGGCGTTTAGCCAATTTAAGCGGTCGTCTACAAAGAAGATGAAGTTATAGTCGTCCTGCCGGTCTAAGTATTCTTGGTCAGTCATCGTCTTGTTGTAGTTTCCTTTCACAAGCAACGCATAGTCTATGAGAGGTATGTTGAACACCATTTTTCCGTTGTTAGTATTATAAACCTTAAGTTGTGGGTGTTTGGTAGCAAACAGTCTGTTTACGGTCATCTCAGCCACTACTGCCGACACCTGTGTTCCGTTCTCGTTCGCAGCTCTGACGCTACCGTCGTATTGCGCCCATGGGCGATAAGTTATCGAGTCGTCCATTACAGGCGTGTTGTCGTAGGCAAGCCAGCCGTTATCGTCGTCTATCTTGAAGTCAAAGTCGCTGGCTTTTAGTCTCTTGCCAGATGTGTTTTGTATCACCACTTTGACGTTGTTTGTATTCTTAGTTAGTGGCACCGTTATGGTTTTTGTTCCATAGTCTTCCATACGCAGGTCTACATTTTTAGAGTATCCGTGGTATAGGGTTGTCAGGTCGTGCTGTATATCTCTGGTTGTTCTATTGATCTTACAATCGAGTTTAGCGATGTCGTTTGTTGCGTCGCCGCTTGTTGTGTATATGTATGAGTTTGGCTGTCGTTCTTCGCCTTCAGCCCATACATGCAGGGTGTATATGCCTGGTTTGATATTGAGCTTCATATAGCCTCCAGCGGCAGCTATATCGCTCACTTCCTCAGTCTTATTGAATACCAGGTCGCCATTTGGATTATAGGCATGCAGGGTCACCGTCTTCACTGGTGAGTTGAAGATGTCTATAAAATCCATGTTCATATCGTAGCAGAACCTTACTCCCAATTCTTTTTTACATCCGTCCATGTCATCGTGCATCATAGAGCAAGAAGATATGGTTAAAGACGATATAAGAGCGAGAGTTATCTTGTTTGTAGCGTTCAAGATAGACCTTAAGTATCTCATATAAGCAGAATGTAATGTATGTACTATTATGTTTTGATATCTTATGTTATAGTTGGTACGGCACTAAGCCGTGCCAACTGTGTGTATAGAGATATATTATGCTTACGCGTTGGCGGAATTAGTAAACAAGTTGACAAGTTAACGGGTAAGTTTGCCAAGCTTTTTAAGCTTCTTACCATTATGACTTTAACATAATAAGTAGTGTATTGCATACTTACCTGTCAACCCGTTAACCTGAAATTCCGCCAACGGGTAATGCTTAGTCACCAAGACTTGCGTTTTGGTTTACCACGCGCCACTGCAGTACCTGAACGCGTGCTGCAAGGTAGGTGTCTTGGTATGTAGGCACAGCTGGTTTAACCACCTTGCTGGGGTCGTATACAGGTGTGCCAAAGCCTTTGATACCTGACAAAGTAATCTTGTAGAAGTGGTTGCGCACAATACCATATTCGGCAAGTTTGCCATTATCTCCAAGGTGCTTGATAGGAACATAGTAGTAAGCTCTACCGTCCTTTCTGATTTCAGCCTTATCTGCCTCAATGGCTGCCAATACTTCAGCCTTCTCTACTTTTGTGAAAGTAGGAGTGGTACCACTTGTTGTCTTGGTGTAATACTTTTTAGTACCAGTAGCGTCGTTTGCCAATGTCGGAGTTACGAGATATTGTTGCGTACTAGCATCAGGATCCTTAAAGTCGATGTCATCTTTTGAAAGCTGAGTATAAGTTGCGCCATCAGTACTTGTGTAATACTGCGAGAATGTCAATGCTACCTGCTTCTTAAGATTGTCAATTCCAAGAATAGACACACCATTATATCTACAAATTTCGGCATAGTGCCAGTTGTTGCTGGCATCCTTGTATCTGAGAGTGGCTGCAACAGCCAACTTTGTCAGATCGTTGTTTTTCAAATCAGTGACTTTACTTTCAGGCGTGTTAGGCAATGTGTACAATACGTCCCGCATCTTGGCATTCAATTGGTTAAACGTAGGATTAACAGGCGGATTGGCGCCCAAGCCTGCATCAAATCCAACTGATTTTTCCCAGAAACAACGGTGATAGTCGGATGTTGTCCAAGGAGTAAAACCTAAAGTTCCATCGGCCCATGTCTTATTTACCTGCTTTTCTATCTCAGCCTTGCCATTCTCACTTGCCAGGCCCCAGCCTTCGATAACAGCATAAACATCATAATCGCCGGATTTTCCAACAGGCTTTTTTGTACCATATTTGGTGTTGTCCCAGTTCGTACCGTTGCCAAGCTCAAAGGCGTTATTGTCAACATCGGCAGTAACCTTAGCCACAACACGCTCTACATAGATGTCTACAGGTTTTGCCTTGGCAGTTTCTGCCGAAGTTGTTACATGACCTGCAACAAGCGATGCACAAACATCTTCACCTGCATTGACATATACAGAGTTGCTCATTACAAAGTCAGACACAGCACCGTTATCCGCATCCTTTTTGTAGAAATTGCGACCTACTGCAGAATAACGAAGTTCGCTCAATCTCATTACATCACCACCTTCTTCATTTTGGAGTGTTGTAGCCTCAACAGTTCCTGGATTAACAACTGCCACAATAGCAGCAGGAGCAGCATCTTGAACACCATTGATTACGAGCACGGTTTGCGTAATCTTCTCTGTCTGTGATGGTTTGCTTGAAGTTGTGTCGTCAGCAGGAGAAGCCTCAAGCCAGTTTTTGTCTCCGCCACCTTCTACACCCATACCAGGATTCTTAATAAGATATGGCGAACCATCACCGTTGAAGAAGTAGAAACGCACCTTTTTGATAGCGCTTTCCTCCGTAGTTCCATTCTCATAGTCAGTAGTACGTGTTGTAGGAGTAGCTCCCACATTCACAATGTTCACAGCGAGATACTGCGGATCACTACCAGGTTTTGTGCCGCCACCAATCTCATCTTTGTCAGAAGCACATGCGGTCATCATCAATGCTACGCATGCAAAAGGGAATAATTTAGGAATCTTCATAACAGGAAATTAAGTTGTTATTAATAATGTTGATATTTACTTAATAATATCTTCATATATTTTTCGTGCCGCCTCTGCCTCAGGGCTGTTGCCAGCCTTGTCGAGATATGGTTTGGCACTCTCTGCGTCGCCAGCATTCAGACGCGTGCAAGCTGCATTAAGGTTGGCAGTCGGGTCGTTAGGAAACATGCGCACCGCAATTTCCATCACCTCGTTAAACTCCTTCGAGCCAGGCTCGTAGGTTTGTGCCACCATAAACATCTCGTTTTGCGATAGCAGTTGCGGACGAGTTGTTATCAGTTTCTTTGCCTCTTCCACATTGAATGGGCGAATCTTGTATTTTATGTGATAGTCAGAGCGGCGCAATGCAGGATAGCATGTTGCATGCAAAAACTTGTATTCCTCGGCATATTCAGCCTTTATTCGTGCCTCGCGTTCGTCTTCCTTCAGCAATGTGTCGTTGGCAATGCTGAGTATCTGCTGCTTGTGCTCCATGTTGCTTTCGGCAATATATTTGCACAGCCCCTCCCAGTCTTCGGCGGTATGCGACACTGTGAATATCTCTTTGTCGAGTTTCACCATGCGCTGCACATATTCCGTCAGCGTTTTCGCACGTGCTTGCGCCAAATGGTTGTTGCTCTCGTATCTTCCTTCAGGTGATGCAAAGCCATGAATATTGATGCCCACCACGGTGATATTATTGTCAGCCTTCAGCGCCTCGATGGTTCTCACTATGCTGTCCAGCTGTTCGGGGTTTCTGCGATATTGTGGATTCAGCTCTGTGCGGTTCACGGGGAAATCAATGTATGCCGTTTTGCTCAGCTCTTGAATTTTCTCTGCCACCACCTCCGGACGCACATACATTGCCGTAGGTCGTTGATATTCAGCCAGCTCATAGTGTTTGTTGCCAATGTTGTCGCCACACCCGCAAAGGTCTTCGCTTATGCTCACCCTGTAGTTGCCCAACCTTTTGTCGTAGCTCACCGATTGCAGATATTCTATTTGCTGCGGCTTGCCGTTTTCTCTCCTCACCACATACGCCTCGTCGTTTTTCGCCTTTCGCCCGTTGCGTTGCTGCATTATGTGCTGTCGTCTGCCGTTTATCACCATCTTTGGCATCACCACCTCGCCATCGCTGGTAGCTATGGTTGGCGTGAACACGAACTGGTTGTTGGCACCCATCTTCAGTTTGTCCAGGTTCACAGTCATGGCAAGAGTCACCTTTTTGCCCATGCTCTTAACCCTCACATTCTCTATCGTTATGCTTTCGTTGGCTATATGCACACGCTTGCAGCCTTGCCCATAGCATGGAGCTGCGGCAAGGGTAAGTAGCGGCAATATGAATAGAATGTTGTGTTTCATATCTTTGCTCTTATATATATACTTAGGAAAAGATAGGGGGTATTCTCTACGCGTTGGTGGAATTAGTAAACAGGTTGACAAGTTAACGGGTTAACAGGTAAGTTTGCCAAGCTTTTTAGGCTTCTTACCATTATGGCTTTAACATAATAAGTAGTGTATAGCATACTTACTTGTTAACTCGTTAACCCGTTAACTTGAATTTCCGCCAACGGGTATTCTCCGTATTAGTTTATCACATATATCAATGATATAGCGGCTTTGGTAGGACCAAAATAGTTCTTGTGGCTACTCTCTAATTTCTGGCCACAAGTTCCGCATTTCATCTCGTCATATTTGATATAATCATATCCCACGCCCAGCGAAGCTTCAAGGTTCAAATGGCGAGATATAGGCCATTGGTAGCCACACGAAATGCCACCGCCTGCGTACCAACCCTCGTAGCGATGGCTCTTCAGGTTGGGTAGCAAACCCAATGGCAAGTCTACACCTCCCAAGTTAAATTCGCCACCCATCACATGGGCGCCAACAAACCAACCATTGAAACTCTGGCAAAACCAATGTCTATACTCAGCCATTGTGCTCCAATGTCTGAGCTTAGAGTGGTCACCACCAGATTGCTCCCATGGATTTAGTCCATAAAACAGTTGTGCAGTATGCTTGTTGTTCAACGATAATTCTACACCGATATTTGGCGTGGTGGTTGCCCAATAAAGCGCGTTAGTTTTTATAGCTACAGTTTGAGCATATAGTAGGGTATTCGTCAATGACAAGAATACACATAGTAATAGTTTCGTAATTCTCATAAGATATCTGTTTTATACAGCAGCTGTGTTCTGCTTTATATCAGTTCTACTTAAAGTTTGGGCTTTTCCCCGTTTTTTTAGAGGGTGGGGTATTTAGCTCTTTCTCTAATTTCTTGAGTTCTTACTGAGTGTTTTTTGCGGTTCTTTGTTATTATGCCTTTGGGCATGTGTTTGAAATGTCATATAAGTTAGTGCAAAGATAACATTTTTTATTGGGGGGGGTAATTTGCTTTATAAAATTTTTTCTTAATACCTCTGTTTTTTCGGCGCTCTATATAAAAGAGACAAGTTGCACTCGGGAACATTTAAGTATGCTTGACGCGTTGGCAGAATGAGTAAACAAGTAGACAAGTTAACAAGTTGACGGGTTAACAGGTAAGTTTGCCAAACTTGAAGGCACGCCGGCGGCAAACATCAGACCTGACGTGTAGAAACTTCATACGAGGCATATACTTTCATCGGTAATTTGTCTGCACTCTGCACTTTTTGTCTGCACTGCGCTGATTATCAGTGTGTTACGGAGTGTAGACAACCTTGCTTTCTGTCTGCACGCTGTCTACACTTATCTACACTCGTCTACACTTGTCTGCACTCGTCAGCACGTCCCTCATTACACATGTCAGCACCTAACTGCACGATGGTCATGCCACCTGCACTATTCGGCATAGGGGGAGCGATTTTTTGATTAGAGCGACCGAAAAAACTACCTCCCTTTATTGTTCTAACCGCCTTCTCACGGGCATTGCGTCATGCTGCCGTGGCAGAAGTGCAGAGGAAGAATTAGTGTGCAGACAAGTGTAGACGGCGTGCAAACAAGTGCAGATAAAAAACGAAGTTGTCTACACTCCGTAACACGTTGATAATCAACGCAGTGCAGACAAATAGTGTAGAGTGCAGACAAATTGTGCACTTAAAAGAATAAGTAGGTATTCAAAATTATTGCAGTCCGGTAAAACGTAAACTTGCGAACGGACTCAAGCATCAAACGCTACCTCTAAACGCTACCTCTAAACGCTATCTCTAAACGCTATCTCTAAATGCTATCTCTAAACGCAAGCTCTAAACGCTAGCTCTAATGGGGGCGACGCGTCTCGCGTCGGGGATAGAGATAGAGGAGGAAAATACGAACTCTGTTAAATAATAGCTGCATATTTCTCCGACGCGAGACGCGTCGCCCCCATTAGAATGCAAATTCCTGACATAATAGTTCTTCCCATGGCTTCAAATCCGCTTTTTAACCTGTCAATCTGATAGAAAACGCAAGCTCTAATGGGGGCGACGCGTCTCGCGTCGGGATAGAGAAAGGGGGGAGAAATACGAACTCTGCTAAATAATAGCTGCATCTTTTCGCGCGGGACGAGGCTGCTGAAAAATGCCCGACGCGAGACGCGTCGCCCCCATTAGAGTTAGCGTTTAGAGTTAGCGTTTAGAGTTAGCGTTTAGAGGCTGCGTTTAGAGTTAGCGTTTAGAGGCAGCGCTTGGTAGTAGCTTTCGTTTAGAGGCAGCTTTTTTTGCAGCACGTTTCAGTCAACTTGCAATTCCACCCAAAACGATTTAGCAAAAAAGTCAATTGTGAACGCCTTGCCTGTAAGGGCAAAAGCATTCGATTGATATAAAATCAGGGCTGAATTCCTCGGTTGGAATTCAGCCCTTAAAGTTTTTTGAAAGATGTTCGGTAATTATGAACAAAGGTACACATATTACCGGACAGCAATAATTTTATTCAAGGTAAGTGTAGCCATACAGGCCAGAGCGGTAGTTGGAGATGAACTCCTTGCCCTCCTCGGTGGTTATTTTGCCCTCCTTGACGGCCTTGCTGACCCATGTTTCGAGACGGCGCACAAGGCGCTTGGGGTCGTATTGTACATACTCGAGCACATCGGCCACGGTTTCACCATCAATGGTCTTGTCGATGCTGTAACCATCTTCGTCGACGGTGACGTGCACGGCGTTGGTGTCGCCAAAGAGGTTGTGCATGTTGCCCAAAATCTCTTGGTAGGCTCCTACAAGGAACACGCCAATGTAGTAGTGCTCGCCCTCGCGGAAGGCATGCAACGGCAGGTAGGACGTTTGTTGGTTGTAGTTGACGTAGGCCGATATTTTGCCATCAGAGTCGCAGGTGATGTCTTGTAGTGTGGCTGACACGGTGGGACGCTCGTTGAGGCGCTCAATGGGCATGATGGGGAACAGTTGGTCGATGCCCCACGAATCGGGCAGTGACTGGAAGAGCGAAAAGTTGCAGAAGTATTTGTCGGCCATCATCTTGTCGAGTGTGCGCAGTTCGTCGGGCACATGCTTTTGGTGGTGGGCCAGTTCGCTGATTTCGCGTGTGATGCTCCAATACAGACTTTCGATCTGTGCACGCGTTTTGAGGTCGATGATGCCGTGGCGGAAGAGGTCGAGCGCCTCATCGCGAATGTCCTGCGCATCGTGCCAGTCCTCAAGCATGGAGCGGGGCGAGAGTTTGTCCCATATCTCGGTAAGGTCGTGTACAAGCTGGTGGTCCTGTTCGGTGGGGTGGAAATCCTCGCTCATGTGGGGCATGCTCACGCTCTCCATTACGTCGACAATGAGCACAGAGTGGTGTGCGGTGAGCGAGCGTCCGCCCTCGGTGATGAGGTTGGGGTGGGGTATGTTGTTTTTGTTGGCCGCATCGACAAATGTGTAGACGCAGTCGTTGACATACTCCTGAATGGAATAGTTAACCGAACTTTCGGAGTTGCTTGAGCGTGTGCCATCGTAGTCAACGCCAAGTCCGCCGCCACAGTCGACAAACTCGATGTTGAAGCCCATGGCATGCAGCTGCACATAGAATTGGGCCGCCTCGCGCAGTGCTGTGGAGATGCGGCGTATTTTGGTTATTTGTGAGCCGATGTGGAAGTGTATGAGCTTGAGGCAGTCGTGCATGCCCATTTCGTCGAGCATGCGCAAGGCATCGAGCAGTTCGGAGGAGTTGAGGCCGAACTTTGAGGCGTCGCCGCCGCTCTCTTGCCACTTGCCGGTGCCGCTGGCTGCTAACTTGATGCGTATGCCGAGGTTGGGGCGCACGCCAAGTTTTTCGGCTGTGCGGGCAATGGTGATGAGTTCGGGCAGCTTTTCAACTACCAGAAACACGCGTTTGCCCATTTTCTGACCGAGCAGGGCCAGTTCGATAAAGTTTTGGTCTTTGTGGCCGTTGCAGATGATAAGGCTGTCAGAGTCCATGTTGGTGGCGAGCACAGCGTGCAACTCGGGTTTGGAGCCGGCTTCAAGACCAAGGTTATATTTCTTGCCGTGGCTGATAATTTCTTCGACCACGGGACGCATCTGGTTGACCTTGATGGGGTAGATTATAAAGTGTTCGGCTTTGTAGTCATACTCTTTGGCAGCCTGGTTGAAACAGTCAGAGGTCTTTTCGATACGGTTATCCAATATGTCGGGGAAACGCAGAAGTACGGGGGCTGTGATGTCGCGTGAGTTGAGTTCGTCAACTATCTCTTTGAGGTCGACGCGTACATCGTTTTTGCGTGGTGACACGTAGGCGTGGCCTTTTTCGTTGATGCCAAAGTAGTTGACTCCCCAACCTTTGATGTTGTAGAGCTCCTCAGAATCTTCAATTCTCCATTTACGCATAGTGGGCAAGGTGATATTATATTAAGTAGGGATTTTAATATGTTGCGCAGGTGTTGTTTTTACACTGTGTCATGATAGGTGCACCTGCTTGTAGGTTTATTATTGTAGTGGGTTCGTGTGTCAGCGAGGGTCGTCAGCCAATGGCATTGGCAATGTCCTGTGTAACGAACTTGATTTTGTCGAATGAGTCGAGCACGTTGACATCGACAATGTGGCGTGCCTTGCTGTAGAACGGTTCGCGTTGTGCCAACTGTTCTGTGACGAACTGTTGCAGTTGCTCGGGTGTTTTGTCCTTGAGCAGCGGACGCTCGCCCCGACTCATTGACAGGTGCTGCAAGATGGTTTCGGGCGAGGCTTTGAGGTAGAATACTTCGCCCACTTGGTTCATGTAGTCGATGTTGTCGAAAAAGCAGGGTGTGCCCCCGCCGCACGAAAGCACGACATTTTCGAACTCTGCCACTTCGTGCAGCATGCGGCGCTCGAGGTCGCGGAAGTGTGCTTCGCCCTTTTCGGCAAATATTTGGCTCACCTTGGTGTGGTAGCGCTCCTCGATGTACCAGTCAAGGTCGTAGAAGGTGCGGTTCATCAGTTTGGCAAGGTCGCGTCCGATGGTGGTTTTCCCCACGCACATGTAGCCTACTAAAATGATGCTTTTGTTCATGACAGTTGCTTATTTTTTAGTGGCTCGTGAACGTGTGCGTGTGGCAGGCTTTTTACTTTCAGATGCAATGATTTGCTTGCACTCGTCGAGGGAGAGTTCGGCGGCGCGGTCGGCATCTTTTTTGGGTATTTTGTAGTTTTTGCCTTGGTAGCTGATGTAGGGGCCCCAACGGCCGGCGCGCACTTCGAGTTCGGGCTCTTCGGCAAATTGTTTGAGGTGGCTTTTAGCCTCCTTGTCGCGTTTGTCCTTTATAAGCTCGATGGCACGGTCGAGTGTGATGTCCATGGGGTCCTCGCCCTTTGGAATGGACACAAACAGTTTGCCAATTTGCACGTAGGGGCCGAAGCGTCCTACGTTGGCTTTGACAGTTTGCTCTTCAAACTCGCCCAAGGTGCGTGGCAACTTGAACAGGTCGAGTGCCTCGTCGAGTGTGATGGTTTCGATGCTCTGGCCTTTGTTGAGGTTGGCAAAGCGTGGCTTCTCGTCGTCGCTTGGTGTGCCAATTTGCACTACGGGGCCAAAACGTCCGATCTTTACGCTCACGGGTTTACCCGTTTGCGGGTCGGTACCGAGTTCGCGTTCGCCCACACGGTGCTCAGTCTTTTCGTTGAGTGTGCGTTCAACCTGCGGGTCAAAATCCTTGTAGAAGTCGCTGATCATTTGTGTCCAGTTCTCCTTGCCTTCAGCCACCTCGTCGAATTGTTTCTCAACATTGGCGGTGAAGTTGTAGTCCATGATTTCGGGGAAATATTCCATCAGAAAGTCATTGACCACGAGTCCTGTGTCGGTGGGCACAAGTTTGCCGCGGTTGCTGCCCACATTTTCGGTGAGCGTTTGTTCGGTTATGTTGTTGCCGGCCAGTGTGAGCTGGCAGTAGTTGCGTGGTTGTCCCTCGTTGTCGCCCTTGACCACATATTCGCGGTTTTGAATGGTAGATATGGTGGGGGCGTAGGTTGACGGGCGGCCGATGCCTAACTCCTCGAGTTTGTGCACGAGCGAAGCCTCGGTGTAGCGCGATGGTTGTTGTGTAAAGCGCTGTTGGGCTACAATCTCTTGGTTTTGCAGGTTCTGTCCCTCGCTCATGGGGGGCAGCAGACGTGACTCGTCGGTGGCATTGGCGTTGTCATCATCGCCTTGGCTCTCATGATAGACGCGCAGGAAACCGTCGAACTTTACAACCTCGCCGGTGGCCTGGAAGTAGTAGCCGTTGTGGCTGGCCGTGGCACTTGTAACGCTGATGTTGACCGTGGTGCGCTCAAGTTGGGCGTTGGCCATTTGGCAGGCGATGGTACGTTTCCAAATCAGTTCGTACAGGCGTTGCTCGCGGCTGTCGCCGGTGATGGTCTGTCGTGCCATGTCGGTGGGGCGTATGGCTTCGTGTGCCTCCTGTGCCCCTTTGGCATGGGTGTGGTAGGTGCGGCGTTGGTGGTAGTTGGCCCCCATGATGTTGGTAATGACCGGTGCGCAACTGTTGAGGCAGAGGTCGGAGAGGTTCATAGAGTCGGTACGCATGTAGGTGATGAGTCCTGACTCGTAAAGGCTCTGTGCCACGCGCATGGTCACGGCAACGGGAAAACCGAGTTTGCGTGCGGCCTCTTGTTGCAATGTGGACGTGGTAAATGGGGGTGCCGGTGTGCGCTGGGTAGGGCGCTTGCTGATGCTGTCGATGGTGTAGTCGGCCTGCTTGCATGACTCGAGGAAAGCTTCGGCCTGCTCCTTGCTGCTGAACCGTTTGTTGAGTTCGGCACGCAATGGGGTGGTGTGTCCTTTGTCGTCGGGAACATCAAAAAGTGCTGTGACGCGGTAGCTCTCTTCGGGTTTGAACTGTTGTATTTCGCGTTCACGCTCAACAATGAGTCGCACGGCCACACTTTGTACACGGCCTGCCGAGAGACTCGGGCGCACTTTGCGCCACAATACGGGTGACAGTTTGAAGCCCACCAGGCGGTCGAGCACACGGCGAGCTTGTTGCGCATCGACCAGATTGAGGTCGATGTGTCGCGGATGCTCAATGGCTGCGAGAATGGCCGGCTTTGTGATTTCGTGAAAGACGATGCGCTTGGTTTCTTTGGGGTCGAGGCCGAGCACTTCGGCCAGGTGCCATGATATGGCTTCCCCCTCGCGGTCCTCATCGGACGCGAGCCACACAGCCTCCGATCTTTTGGCTTGTGCACGCAAGTCGCTCACTACTTTCTTTTTGTCGGCGGGTATTTCGTATTGCGGTTCGAAGGTGTCGAGGTCAACGCCAAAGTTTTTCTTTTTCAAGTCGCGGATATGTCCGTAACTTGACATGACTTTATAGTCTGATCCAAGAAACTTTTCGATGGTTTTGGCCTTGGCAGGAGACTCGACTATTACCAAATTCTTTTGCATAGTTTTCTGTTTTATGGTGCAAAAGTAGTGCAAGGTGAGCGAAGTGCAAAACAAAAAAGTCTTTTTTTGTTTTCACTTCCGAACCGCCGCCTACTTTGGCGGTGAAAAGTAGTGCAAGGTGAGCGAAGTGCAAAACAAAAAAGTAAACATACGAACAGTTTCAAGCACCAAGCGCTACCTCTAATGGGGGCGACGCGTCTCGCGTCGGAAAAAATGCAATGATCATACACATAATAAAGGCTCACTGACAGCGCTAACTACACATTTGTCTGTGAGCCTTGCCTTAATTTCCGACGCGAGACGCGTCGCCCCCATTAGAGGTTGCGTTTGGTGCTTGAGTATGTTCGTAAGTTAACGTTTTACCAGACAATAATAATATAATACAAAACAAGGGCTGCACCAACTTGGCGCAGCCCTTGATAGAGATATATGAACCGTTAAGTGTTCGAATAAGAATTACTGAATCTTAACAGTAGCACGACGGTTGTATGAGAACGGCTCGAGGTTCATTACACCACCCTTAGCTTCGGTGATGATGTTGTCGCGGTTAACGCCCATCTTAACGAGTTCGTTAGCAACAGTCTCGGCACGCTTCTGAGAGAGCTTCTGGTTGTATTCGGCAGAACCAGTCTTGCTATCAGCGTAACCAGTAACAACGATCTTAGAGTTGTTAGCCTTAGCATACTCGGCAACTTCCTTCACGTTAACGAGATCCTTGCGGCTGGCAACCTTAGCAGAGTTGATGTTGAAGAATACGCTTGAAGTAGTACCAACGAATTCCTTGGTGTTGTTAACAACAGGCTGGTTCTTGGCGTTAGCAAGCATATCGCGCAGACGTGCATTTTCGTCCTGCTGCTCCTTGAGTGACTGGTTGAGAGCGTCCATCTGCTCTTTGTTCATAGCCATGAGGGCGTCAACATCGGGCACCTTGTCCCAAGTGCACTTGCCGAGGTTGTAAGTAACACCTACGTCGAGGCGGAGATCCTTGTCCCAGTGCTTCATCTTGTTCTTCTTGTAGCCTGCCCAGTTGTCGTTGGCAGCCTGGTCAAGAGAACCTTCAGTAGCACCTACGCTGAGGTCAGCAAAAATTTGAACGTGCTTGCTTACGCGGAAGTTGTTCAGTAAACCTGCAGTGTAGTAGATGTCAGCATTCTTGCCGTTGTTCAACTTAGTTGATACACCGATACCTACATAAGGAATGAAGTTCCAAACGCGCTTTTCGTTGTAACCGCAGAACATGTTAGAGAGGTTGAACATAACGTCCTCGTGAACGTTGAGTGCGGTATAGAGAGGGTGGCTCGTTTCAGAGTTAACCTGCTTACCCTTGATAGCGTCGAACTTAGTACGAAGACCGATGCCCGGAGTAAACCACTTACCTACAGCTACAGTGAATCCGATAGTACCACGCTTGTCGCTGAATGGGTTGTTGCTAACACCATGCTCTTGTGAAGTGTAGTAAGCTGTACCAGATACACCTGCGCTTACAAACCAGTTAGCCCAGAATGAGTTGGTGGCCACACTGTACTTCTTGGTAGGAACTTCAGTGTCTTGAGCCATAGCCGTTGTGGTCGATGCAAGACCTACAAAGGCGAGTGCAATCATTAATTTTTTCATAATTAGATGATTTGAAACTATTAATAATATTGTATTTGTTTTGTTGTCGTTATGTATTGCGCGGCATTTGTAGGGGGCTACTTTTGCCTGCAATTCATTGCAAAGTTAAGTATACTTGTGTGTTTGACGCAACTTTTTGCGTGAAAAATAGCTTTTATGCCGTGATTTAGACTTATTTTGTAAGGTGTATTGTGCGTTTTGGCGGCTTATGACACCTAAAGGCGCGTCTAAAACATTTTTTCGGGATTGATAATAATCATTGTGGGCGCTCCGTCGGGTGTGATGGCCGGTGACTCGCAGCTGAAAAGTTGGCCAATGAGTTCGCTCATTTCGGTGGTGGTGAGGTATTGGCCCACAGGCATGGCCACCTTGCGGGCGAGGGCCAGCGCAATGATGTGTCCGATGGTGGCGGCGGCATCAGCTTGCCCGGCAATGGCATCGGTCAGGATAGAGGTGACGAGGGCGGTAGGCGACAAGCCTTCAGTGCCGACGGGGGTGCCTGATATTTCGTAGGTGTTGGGGGCTGTGGTGGTGATGTCAAATCCCACCTCCTTGAGCTGCGGCATAATTTGTTCAAGCACAATGCCCTCAGAGGGTGACGTGGTGAATGGCTCGGGAAAGAGCATTTGCTGTGAGGGCGCTTTGTGTGCCTGCTGTTGCTTGATGTATCGCTCGTACAAGATGCGCATGTGCGCTTTGTGCTGGTCGATAAGCGCCAACCCCGAACTGATGCCCGTTACAATGTAGCGGCCGTTATATTGCAGCAGGTCGGCGGCACTTTTGGCTTGCCACTCGTTTTGGTCGGGCAACGGCAGATTGTTGTAGAGTGCGTTGTCTGACGGGTGGGGGAGGGCATCGGGTGTGGCAGGCATGGTGCCACCTGCGGGTGTGTCGTTGTTGTAATGACTCTCAATCTCAATGGTCGCATCACCTTGGTTGGCAGTTTGTGGCTGCTGGGCTGCCTGCCTTTGTGCGTTTTCGTAAATCTGCTGCCAGTCGAGTGGGGCAGGTGCGGGGTGGTGTGTGCGGTATGCTGCCGCAGAAGAGTTGTCGCTGCCATGTGGCACAAAGTCATTGCTGCTGGCATCGGCCTGGCTGCCTGTGTCGAAGGGGTTGAATGCCGTGTTGACATGAATGGTTGGCGGCGCAATGGGGGCAGACGACGCATTGAACTCGTTGTTGAACGTTGGTATGTCGGGACGCCCCTCGGTGTTGAAATCGATGGCTGGCACGGCACCATATTTGCCTAACGACTCGCGGACAGCTGCCAGCAGAATTTGGAATATGGCGCTGTCGTCCTCAAACTTTATTTCAGTCTTTGTAGGGTGAATGTTGACATCAATGCGTGCGGGGTCAACCTCAAAGTTGATAAAGAACGGCACTTGTTGTCCGTCGGGAATTAGACGTTCGTAGGCTGTGAGTATGGCCTTGGCAAAATAAGGGTGGCGCATGAAACGTCCGTTGACGAAGAGATATTGGTGTGCATTCTTGCGTCGTGCTGCAGCGGGCATGCCCACAAAGCCGCTGATGTGTGCCAGTGTGGTGTCAACCTCAACCGGCACGAGGTGCTTGTCGATGCGGCGGCCAAATATGCCTACGATGCGTTGGCGGAAGTTACCACCGGGCAAATCGAGCATGACACTGCCGCCAGAGTGGAGCGTGAAAGCTATGTCGGGGTGGGCGAGTGCTATGCGCTCAAACTCGCTTGTGATGTTGGCCAACTCTGTTTGGTTGGACTTTAAGAACTTGCGGCGCGCCGGTATGTTGAAAAACAAATTGCGCACAGCAAAGTTGGCTCCGGCCGGACAGGCCACGGGTTCTTGGCAAGTGACCTTTGACCCCTCGATGCAGATGCTCGTGCCAAGGTCTTTACCCTGCTGCTTGGTGCGCAGCTCAACTTGGGCCACAGCGGCTATTGAGGCAAGCGCCTCGCCGCGGAAGCCCATGGTGCGCAGTGCAAACAGGTCGGTGGCCTGCTGAATTTTAGATGTGGCGTGACGCTCAAATGACAAGCGTGCATCGGTGTCGCTCATGCCACAGCCGTTGTCAACCACCTGCACGAGTGTCTTGCCGGCATCTTCAACCACCACTTGTATGTGAGTGGCGCCGGCGTCGAGAGCGTTCTCAACCAACTCCTTTATGACAGATGCAGGACGCTGTATCACCTCGCCTGCAGCAATTTGGTTGGCCACAGAGTCGGGCAGCAGATGTATGATATCACTCATATAATATATATATAAGTAGGTGAAATTAGTAAACGGGTTGACGGGTTGACAAGTAACTTAGTCAAGTTCTTATGCTCCTTATATATTCTGTCATTTAATGCCATAAATACTCCAGAACATATTTACCTGTTAACTTGTTAACCTGTCAATCTGTAAACTCGTTTGCCAATTCCGCCAATGCGGTTGTTACAATTTTTGAAGAGGAGCCTCGCGCCTTATGCTTGGCTTCAGAGTTGTGCCATCTTTTTTGCCGCGCCAGTTGAACACGTCGTCAGGCGACAGAGGGCGTATGTAGTCAAACCACGCAAAGCCCGGGAGCTTTGTGCGGTCGGCAGGTGCCAGTCCGATGGGGTAAAAGTAGCCGTGCGAGGCTGGCGCCCATATTTTGTACAGTTTGCGGTTGCGCATAAACATGCGAGCCTGTGCGGTTTCGACATAGTTTTGGTAAAGGATTGTGCTATCCTTTTCGAGCGGGTAGTTCACCACCATTACGTTGCCTATGGCGCGGTTTTCCTTCACCTCGCCCTGCGTGTCGAAGTAGGTGCGCATTTGTTGTGATGCCACCTGGTTAAAGTGTGTAGAGTCCACGCGTTCGATGGTAAGTGCCTGGCGGTCAACGTAAATGGAGTCGAGCGTGGAATCATTCATATAGGCATTGATTTCCTCGCCCACTATTTGCTTGTTGTCACTCCACACAATGGGGTCGCGGTAGAGCGTCACCTTTTTGGTACGCGATGAGAACACCAGCGAGTCAGCCACCATTTGCATGTCGGTGCGGAAAGCGCGAGCGTGGAAATAGCCGTGCAGCACACGGTATACAGAGTCCGTTTTGAGGTTGTACGAAAACATGCGCAAGGTGTCGGCATGCACATAGAGCGTATCCTTACCTTGTGAGTAGTCGCGTGCCAAAGCCCGTTTGGTGGCCATGGCCTCGCCAGTCAGTTCGTTGTAGCGGGCGTAACCGCCGGTGAGAATGTTCTTGTTTTTGGTGTCCTCGCACGACACGTTGCCGAGCCCCTCCATCACGCCCGTTTTCTTGTCGTAGTAAACCGTGTCACCCTGCATGATGCGGTCCTTGCCAAATGCTTTGGTCCCCTTGTACAAACGCACTTTTTCAGAAACCGTGTTATAAAAGCCATGCTCGGTGTAGATGCGGTCCTGTCCGGAATAGATGTTAGACTTGCCTACAATTTCAGCCCATTTAGTGATGGTGTTGTAATGCAGTGTGTCGGTTATCAGTTTGAATTTAGGGTTCTTCAGCTCCACATTGTAGTTAAACGTGGCCTTGCGTGTATCAGTGTGATATTCACCCCAGTCAGATGTCAGGTGGTTGTTGCCGTCAATCAGTTCGCCGCCTTCAAAGTAATATCCCACATTATACATGCGGTCGTAGTTGAGGCTGTCCGTGCGCATTATTTGCTTGCGGTGCGTCATGACCACGTTTTTGCGCATCTCGGCCATTTGGGTGCTGCCGTCGTAGTGCAGTTTGTCACCTTTAAGTGTGAGGGTGTCGCCCTGCACGATGCGTACCCGTCCGAAAGCGTCAAACGTTTGTGAGTCATCATTCAGCACAGCGCTGTCGCAGTGCATCACCATGCCCGCGTGTGCCAGTATCACGTTGCCGCTGAGTCGTTGCGCCTTGTTCATTTCGTATTCAGAAAAGCGCAAATTATCGGCATGTCGCAGCACTATGCGTTCATTGTTATGAGTTTGTTTCTTTCGGTGTTGGTTGACATTGGGCAATGCGTATGCTGCACAGCCTGCCAATACTAATATATATAGGAGTATTTTTCTCACAATCATTTCTTTTGGGTGCAAAGTTAGTGCAAGGCGAGCGAAATGCAAAATGAAAGTCCCGCGACTTTCAATTTTGCATATCCGAGCCGCCGCCTAACTTGCGCGAAAGCGAAAAGAAAGGCGCGAAAGTTGTAACAATGGTGAAAAAGTTATACATTTGCGTTATGATAGTATAGAGAAGTTTAATCCAAACCCCAAAGAACCATGAATATGAGAAAACACACACTTCTGTTATTCCTGCTATTGATGGCAATGCCAGTATTGGCAGAGAACCGTTCGTTTCGGCAAGCTCGCGAGATAGCCGAAAGACATGCTGCAAAGAATGGAGCGCATATAGGGCAGCAATCGGTAAAGCGTGCCAAGGTGCTGAACAAGCAACAATCAACCACCAGTAGCCGAGGATATTACGTATTTCCACATGATGGTAATTGTGGTTATACCATCGTGTCGGGCGATGACCGAATGCCCGAAATTGTGGGCTATTCAACCACAGACACGTATAGTGAAGAAAACATGCCAGATGGCATGAAGCACTTGATGCAGGCCTATGAAGCCATGGCAACAGCATTGGCCAACGGCGATGCCAAAGCAGAGAGATGTTTGGCCGAGAAAGAAGCACTCGCGGCCGACTCCACATACCGGCAGCCCCGTGTGGCGCCATTGCTTGCCGATGTAGTTTGGGGACAAACAGAACCCTACAATAACCTGTGTCCGATGTATGATGACCAACGGCGTACGGTAACAGGTTGCGTGGCCACAGCCATGGCGCAGCTGATGATGTATTACCAATACCCCCAAACGCTCAAGAGCGACATACCTGCTTATCAAGCCGACTCTTATCAGTTGAACATGCCGTCGGTGTCTGCAGGTGAGCGTTATGATTGGGACAATATGCTGCCACAATATTCGGGCAGCGCGTATACGGCAGCACAAGCCAATGCCGTGGCCAAACTCATGTACCATTGCGGACTTTCGGCAAAGGCCGATTACGGGCCGTCGACAAGCGCATTGTGTACACCAAATGTTTTGGTAAAATATTGGGGGTATGACCCTGATGTGATAAAGTTTTTATATAGAAAAAACTTCAGTCTGCGAGAGTGGACCGCCATACTCGATGCAGAGTTGCAAGCGTCGCGTCCGGTGTATTATAGCGGTTGGTCGACCACATCAGGAGGCCATGCCTTTCTGTGCGATGGCGCCGATGGCGACGGGTTGTACCATATAAACTGGGGCTGGAGCGGCTGGAGCAACGGCTATTTTGACATAACCATACTAAACAGTGACTATAGTGGCGCCGAATCGGCTACTGCCCCAGCAGACGGTTATAATTATTCTTGCTGCATGATAGTGGGCATCATGCCCGATAATGGTGTGGCAGATGCGCCATTGATAGAAACTCCGCAGCTGAGAGCTCTTGAAGATGAGGGGGTCGGTTGCGAATTGCTCACCACCGAACGCGCCGATGCCAACGGGTCGTTCAAACTACGCATTTACGCGGAGTTTGGAAATGACGATAAGACAGCATTTGAGGGTTATGCAGGTGTATGTCTGGAAGATGAAAAAGGCACATGTACGCTTTTGGGCGCACGTAAGATCGACCTCGAAGGTATGGCGGAAAATGGTGCATATCATTTTGGGTTGATGGCATTTGAGATAGGCTATTCTTTTCCAACGGGACGTACCCGCATATACCAGATATATTCAACAGACGGCGAAACGTGGCAACAATGTGGCAATTCTGACAAATTGTTCTACGAATTTGACGCCACAGATACCACGTTGCGTATGGTTGAAGATACCTTGTCGGCAAGTTTGGCAAGTGTAGATGAGTTTGTAGAGGGCTATGATGCCAGCTTCAATCTGACAACCAGCACAACGGCATGCCGCGAGCAAAATGTTATGCTGTATGTGTATGGCAGTCAAACCCCCGAAAAGCCATCGGAGTATGCACAACGCCTCTATGTAAACATTCCAGCCAAAGGCCATGTGACCCGCCGTTTCGCATTACGTCCCCCTTCGGCCGGTGACTTGTATGTGTGGGTGTGTGATAAAGATGGTCGCGAACTTGTGTCAGCACAAAAGTTTGAGGTGGCAGAAAGCCAAACACCAATGCTGACTTTGGCCAGTAAACATGTAAACACCACAGCAGGCGATCTTGAAACAGAAAACGCCTATTTATGGGGCTATCGTACGGCTGTGCCAAGAGTGAATGCCGATAAGGCTGTTTTGACTTATAATGTACGCAATGATGGTGGCTTGTGCTATGCGAATGCTCGTTTGACGTCTGCTGCTTTTAACAGTTCAACTCCTGATGGCGTATATTCGAGCCAGTCTAAACGTGTAAAGCTTTCAGGCAACGGAGCGGTTACCACCTTGACTTTCACGCTGCCTTTAGCTGATTATGAAGATATGAGGTCGCTGAGATGTGACTTGACTCTGTATAATTCTTCTGTAAGTGCGGAAATAATGGATTTAGATGTGTCAGAGATACCAGAAGTGAAATACTACATGGTTGATATTCCAAACCAATATTGGATACAGAGAGGTCCAGCTCTTATTTTTTACATTGCAGGGAATCCCGTTGGTGTACACCACATTCAGACAAGTGGCAACAGCCTCACCGTGCAAGGTGGGCATGGCTGCATGATGCTGATGTCGGAAATGCCCCGACAGGTTGGCATCTACAATTTGCAGGGCCAGTGTATACAATACGTTGCAGTTGAGGCTGGTCAGCAGCAAGATATAAGCTTGCCTTCAGGCATTTATGTGGTCGAAGGTAAAAAGGTAATAGTGTATTGATCTAAGTTCGAGCAAAAAAATGATGTGCAAACGTGTGCGTGGTAAATAAAAACGCACACGTTTGCTCCGTTTATGCACGAAAAGTTGTAAATTTGCAGCACAAACATATAACTATCTCATTAAAATGAAGATAAAGGACGTCGCTGTGACCCTTGAACGGTTCGCGCCCCTGCCGCTGCAAGAGAGCTATGACAATGCTGGCTTGCAGATTGGATTAACAGAGGCCGAAGATGTGTCAGGGGTCTTATTGTGTCTTGACGTGACAGAGGAAGTGATATGCGAAGCCGAGCGTCAAGGGTGCAACCTTATCGTGTCGCATCACCCGCTCATATTTCGCCCGTTGCGCCACATCACGGGGCAGACACAGGTGGAGCGTTGCGTGGCCATGGCCCTGCAAAAGGGAATAGCCATATATTCAGCACACACCAATCTTGACAACGCACCGGGTGGAGTCAACTTTATGATAGCCGAAAAGCTTGGGCTCGACAACGTGCGCTTTCTGCAACCTGCAGCAAATGGTGCCGGTGGCAGTGGGGTGATAGGCAACCTGCCGAGTGCAGTGTCCCCCGCCGAGTTTGTCAAAACATTGGCCTCGACCTTCAACGTCGAAGGCGTGATGCACAACACCCCCACCATGAACCAGGTCCACACCGTGGCGTTGTGTGGCGGGGCAGGCGACTTCTTGCTCGACGAGGCTGTCAAGCAAGGGGCAGATGCCTTTTTGACGGGTGAAATGAGCTACCACCGTTACTTTGGCCATGAGCACGAATTGCTCATCGCAGTGCTCGGGCACTACCAGAGCGAGCAATACACCATAGAGTTGTTGCACCGCATACTGCACGAGGCACACCCCACGCTGCGTGTGCTCGAAACAACCATAAACACCAATCCGATAACAATAAACTAAAACATACAATAAAGACTATGGCAAAGAAAGACGTTGCGGACATGTCCGTTGAACAGAAGTTGAAGAACCTTTACCAGTTGCAAACCACCCTGTCGGAGGTTGACCGCATCAAAACGCTTCGCGGTGAACTCCCCCTTGAAGTGCAGGACCTTGAGGACGAAATTGAAGGCTTGACACACCGTATTGGCAAGTATAACGAGGATATCGAAGGCTTGCAAACTGACATTGTTGTCAAAAAAAATAAGATAAAAGAGGCACAGGAAGCCATCGACCGCTATAAGAACCAACTTAACGATGTGAAGAACAACCGTGAGTATGATATGCTCTCAAAGGAAATAGAATTCCAGGGTCTTGAGGTTGAACTTCAGAACAAGAAGATTGGCGAAGCCCAGCGTGCCATCGACAGCCGCAAGGCCGACGTTGAAAATGCCAAGCATCAACTTGAGGAGCGTCGTGCCGACCTTGACATGAAAAAGTCTGAGCTCGACGACATCACAGCCGAGACTAAGGCCGAGGAAGAGAAGCTCCGCGAAAAGGCCAAGAACCTTGAACAGACCATCGAGCCGCGTTTGCTCGCAGCCTTCAAGCGCATTCGCAAAAATTCGCGCAATGGTTTGGGCATCGTTTATGTACAGCGTGATGCCTGTGGTGGTTGCTTCAACAAGATCCCGCCCCAGCGCCAGCTTGACATTCGTATGCGCAAAAAAATCATCGTATGCGAATACTGCGGCCGTATCATGATCGACCCCGAATTGGCTGGTGTAAAGATTGTAAAACCCGCCGACGAAAAGCCCAAGCGCCGTTCGCGCCGCACTGCTACAAAGTAAGTAGTGCCAGAGGGGAGGGTGGCAAAGCAGTGCTACCCCTCGTCATAAAAATAAATAACCATTAAGCCGTTGGCGCTAAATAGGTCCAACGCGTAATAACAGGCAGTAACTCAAGGCGATGGGGCACAGGTGATGTACAACACTTGTACTCCGTCGCCTTGAATGCTTTTTAGTAACTTAAGTTTCGGATTGAGCAAGGGCGGGCTGAAAGCCCAATGGAGCACATAGCCCAGGGCAAGCGAAGCGGC
>ERZ1026776.148-NODE-148-length-54432-cov-7.072659_pt1 | contig 54432 bp, 46 predicted proteins | sample MGYA00380125_ERZ1026776 | MGnify/ENA primary metagenome ERZ1026776 (study PRJEB33269, sample SAMEA4719761) | human gut metagenome | biome: human-associated habitat; feature: organic feature; material: feces | place: Cameroon | collected 2013-10 ...
CTCGGAGATGTGTATAAGAGACAGATACTTGATTTATAGAGATTGTTAGGGGTAACATTGGAGTTTTTCGGGGTTATAAAGTAAGTATATTTTATGTTTAAGGAGATGTTTTATATGTCCACTAGTGCAACAAATTTTGGTCCTGTAAAGATTACCGAGACAGTATTGCGTGATGCTCATCAGTCCCTTTTAGCAACACGTATGCGTACCGAGCAGATGCTGCCAATGCTTTCTGCCCTGGACAAAATCGGCTACAATGCTCTTGAGGCATGGGGCGGTGCAACTTATGATACTTGCCTGCGTTTCTTGAATGAGGATCCTTGGGAGCGTCTTGATACCTTGAAGGCACATCTGAATACTCCTATCCAGATGCTGCTTCGTGGCCAGAATCTGCTGGGCTACAACCATTATTCTGATGATGTGGTTCGTGCTTTCGTAAGAAAGGCTTCTGAGCATGGTGTTGGTGTATTCCGTATTTTTGATGCACTGAACGATGTTACTAATCTGCGTACAGCTATTGATGCGGCTTTGAAAGCAAAGGAGAAGCCACATGTACAGGGCTGTCTGGTATATACTGTAAGTCCATTCCATACCAATGAGACTTTCGTAGAGCTGGCTAAGCAGCTGCAGGAGATGGGGGTTCATTCCATCTGCATCAAGGATATGTCCGGTCTGCTGAAGCCTTATGTGGCTGAGGATCTGGTTCGCAAGCTGAAGGCTGCTGTGGATCTGCCAATTGAGCTGCATACTCATTATACTTCCGGCTTTGGTTCCATGACTTATCTGAAGGCTATTGAAGCTGGTGTAGATATTATTGACTGCGCTCTGTCTCCATTGGCTAACGATACTTCCCAGCCATGTACTGAGACTATGGTAGCTACCTTAGAGGGTACTGAGAGAGATACCAAGTTGGATCGTCAGGCTATGGATCCTATTGCTAAGCATTTCCTGCAGGTTAAGAAGGACATTATGAAGGAATTCAACCTGCCTGGCTATTTCGATGTAAATCCAAAGGTTTTGGACTTCCAGATTCCTGGTGGTATGCTGTCCAACCTGGTAAATCAGCTGAAGGCTATGGGTGCTGCTGATAAGTATCAGGAACTGCTGGATGAGATGCCTCGTGTACGTGAGGATTTGGGCTTCCCTCCATTGGTAACTCCATCTTCTCAGATTGTTGGTACTATGGCTACCATGAATGTAATTATGCAGGCTAATGGTCAGCCTCGTTATTCTATGGTTCCTAATGAGGTTCGTGATCTGGCTCGCGGTAAGTTTGGTAAGACTCCAAAGCCAGTTAAGCCAGAGGTATTGGCTGCTATGAAGATTAAGCCAGAGGAAATGATTACCGACTGCGCTGTTGAGGATGCCAAGGCACCTAAGATGGCTGACTTCCGTAAGGAACTGGCTGCTAAGAAGGTTGAGAAGAAGCTGGCTGGTATCAAGGCAAGCTTGGCTAGCGTTGATGCAGATATCTACGAGCAGGTTCGTGATTCTCAGATTGCCAAGGTTCTGGATGAGATTCCAGAGGAGGATGTTCTCTCCTACGCTCTGTTCCCACAGGTTGCTTTGGACTTCTTCGAGAAGAACGGTCGCCTCTAATCAGAGCAAAATATTATATGATTTCTTGGATGGCGGGGATTTTCCCCGTCATCTTTTATTTTCTGGCGGAATCGCCCTACCTATTTTCCAGGGATTGTTGTATAATCATAGTTGGATATCCTGTTTGTCTGCTTAGGCATGGAAATTTGATTTTTTTAGTTTGGTTCATGAAAAATTTATAATAAAGGATGGATGAAAATGGTTTCAGAAAAGATGCATACCTTGGGTACAAAAAAATCTACTATTCGCACGATTTTTGAATATGGCAGAAAAAGAGCCGCTGAGGTTGGGGAGGAAAATGTTTATGATTTCTCCATTGGCAATCCTAATGTACCTGCGCCAGAGACTGTAAAAACTGCGATTATAGATATTCTGAATACTGTGGATAGCTGTACTCTCCACGGTTACACAATTGCTCCTGGTGATCCTCAGGTTCGTCAGACCATTGCCGAAAGCATTAACCGCCGTTTTGGCACCAATTTTGCCGGCAAAAATCTCTTTATGACCAGTGGTGCAGCTGCGGCCATTACTATTTGCTTCAAGGCTCTCCATGAGGATGAGGCGAACGATGAGTTCCTTACCTTTGCCCCATATTTCCCAGAATATGGTTGTTTTGTAGAATCTGTAGGCTCTAAGCTGAAGGTGGTACCAGCTAATACTGAGAATTTCCAGATTCAGTTTGATAAATTTGAGGAAATGCTTAGTCCAAAGACCAAGGCTGTAATAGTTAACAGCCCCAACAATCCTAGCGGTGTTGTTTATTCTGAGGAAACTATCAAAAAGCTGGCAAATATTCTGGAGGCCAAGTCTCAGGAATTTGGTCATCCTATCTTTATTATCTCCGATGAGCCATATCGTGAGCTGGTTTATGGCAACCTGCAGGTTCCTTATATTCCAAAATATTATAAAAACACACTGGTATGTTATTCCTGGAGTAAGTCCTTATCCCTGCCAGGTGAGCGTATTGGTTATATTGCTGTGCCTGACGAGGTGGCAGATTTTGACATGATTTATGGTGCTATTGCTGGTGCGGCCAGAGTCCTGACTCATGTTAATGCTTCCTCTCTGTTTCAGCGGGTGGTGGCACGTTGTGTGGATGAGCCATCCAATATTGCTGCCTATGAACGCAATGGCAATCTACTGTATAATGGCTTGCTGGAGGCTGGTTTTAGCTGTCAGAAGCCACAGGGCGCTTTCTATTTGTTCCCACAGGCTTTGGAGGCAGATGATAGAGCTTTCTGTGAGCGAGCCAAGAAGTACGATTTACTGTTGGTGCCTGGCTCTGATTTTGGTTGTCCTGGTTATTTCCGAGTTGCGTACTGTATCAAGGAGGATACCATTCGCCGTTCCTTGCCAGCCTTTAAGAAGTTGGCTGCAGAATATGGTAAATAAAAATGGAATTTCATGGCTTGAATCAAAAGCAGCAAAGTGTAGCAAAGGAGCTGAAGCAGAATATTCTGCTTCTGGCTTCGGCTGGCACAGGCAAAACCAATACCCTGGCCTACAGAATTGAAAATATATTGGAACAAAAACTGGCGAAGCCAGAGGAAATAGTCTGTTTGACCTTTACCAACAAGGCCTGTAATGAAATGAAGGACCGTATTAATTCCATAGCTGGAGGATCTGCGGTGGATGTTATGGTCAAGACAATTCATGGTTTTTGTTATGAAATTCTGCGCTGGGCAGCTAGGCAGGATAGCGATATTTTTGGGGACTTTGGGGTTTTTGACGAAACGGATTGCCTGGAATTGATTGCCAATCTGAAATATGTCAGTAGCGAAAAGGCAAGTTTATTCCAGAAGCTGATTAATCTGGTGAAGGAATATAGGGGAGAGTATAATCTTTTCTCCCAGCATCCAGAGGAAGATTATGAGCAGGTAATATTGCGGTTGAAGGACAAAAATCCTCAACGCTTGGCAGATGCAGCCAAAGGCTTTGAAAATATTTTGATGATTTTTGATGCTCATTGTGGTGAGATTCTCAAGGAGTATGATGATATGCTACGAGAGAATCATGCGGTGGATTTCAATGATTTAATCAATGAAGCCTATAGGCTGCTACAGCAGGATGAGGTGGCTAAAGCATGGCAGAATAGGTTCAGGTTCTGGTGTGTAGACGAGGTGCAGGATATTAGCCGGCTGGAATATAGTCTGCTGACGAGAATGTTTGGCAACAGTAATCTTCTTCTGTGTGGAGATATTTTTCAGACCATTTATGAGTGGCGAGGCTCAGATCCTACCTTTATCAATCAGAGCTATGTCAAGGATTACAAGCCTAGACTGGTGGTGTTTAACGAAAACTATCGGTCAACGGCTAATTTGCTGTTGGCGGGTTTTGGTTATTTGAAGAATACCTTTCCTCAGCAGGTAGCAGGTTTGTTTCCTGAGGATGCAGTGCCTGTGAATAGTACCCCAGGGGAGCTGGTGGTACATAAATCCCTGTGGAGTACCAAGGTGGAGGCTAGCTGGATTTATGAAAAGCTGCAGCAGCTTCAGCCAGAGGATTTGGCCAAGGTGTGTATTTTGACTAGAGCTAATTGGTATGCCAAGGAATTATCCAAAGCCTTTGTTCAGATTATGGAGCAAAGACGGCAGCAGTATCAGGCTGGTCAGAGGGAGCAGCAGGATTTTCCCTTGGAATTTATGCTGGTGGATGAGTTCAAATTTTTCCGTCGGCAGGAAATCAAGGATGTGGTGGCGGCTTTGCGGCTGTTGATTAATCCCCAGGATAGCAGCAGTATGTTGAGACTTCTGAAGCGTTTTGGTCGCCGTATTGGCCCAGCTACTATTGCCAAGATTCAGTCTGAGGAATATCAAAAGGCAGGTATCAGGATTACGGATTTGCTTCATCCTTCTACGCAGAAATATGCCGAGCCTTATGAAATGCTGCTTCGCCAGCTGGAGTGTGGCCAGGTGGTGGTTTTTGATGTGGAGGCCACAGGACTGGATACGGCTAGAGATGAAATTATCCAGATTGCCGCCATTAAGGTGGATTTGCAGGGGCAGGAAATAGCTAGATTTGTCCGGTATCTTCGGGCGGGAAAATCCGTTGGCCTGTCAGAGCAGGTACATCATATTAGTGATGCCTATTTGCAGGAAAACGGTGTAGAGCCTGGGGAGGCCTTGCAGGGCTTTTGTGAATTTGCTCAGGGAAGCGTCATTGTAGGCCATAATGTGGTTTTTGATTTGACTATATTGGCTAGCCAGCTGAGACGGTTGGAATTGCCGTCCTTGGACATACCGGCCTTTTATGATACCTTGGATATTTACCGTCGTTTTTATCCACAGCTGCCCAATTACAAGCTGGAATTTTTGGGAGAGGTTTTTCATGTGCAGCACAAATCATCCCATGATGCCTTTGATGATATATGTGCTACGGGAGAAATTTTGCTTCATGCTGTAAGGGAAAATATTTTGCCAGATAGGGATATTCGCCGCAGCTATCTCAGCAAATATGTAAATTTATTTGGTCCCTTGGCCAAAACCTTTGGGGAAATGAGAGAAAAAATTCAGGCATTGCCTCTGCCTAAGCTGGTGGTAGAGGTGATTCTGTCCTTGGGAATCAACAGCTTTTATGCCAAGGAGGAGCCCCGTCTGGAGAATCTGCGCCAGCTGGTGCGCTATAGTCGGGAGCTTATGCAGCTGCCGGATAGGGTGGTTCAGGAGGATACCTATGATGCTTTGCAGGAATTTTTGCGCTTAACCGCCATGTCTGATACGGAGCTGGATTTGATGCTAAAGGAGCACCCCAAGATTCCGATTATTACCATTCATCAGGCTAAGGGCTCGGAATTTGATACTGTTTTTCTAACTGGTTTGCAGGAGGAAGTTTTTCCTACGAAAATTGCCCTGAAAAAGGACAATGTAACGGAGGAAGCCAGATTGTTCTATGTGGCTATTACTAGAGCCAAACGACGACTTTTTCTTACCTCTGTGGCGGAAAGACAGCATGCGGTGTGCAGGTTTATAAAGAACATTCCTCAGCAGTATATTTTGGAGGATAGGAAATAAAATCCCTTGACTAAAGCAATGTCTAGGTAGTAATATCTTTATGGTATTGATTTAAATTGTAGATAAATGTGAGGTGAATGACAATGGACGCAGGACCTGAACCCAGGGACACGCCTAAATTAAATAGGGGGACTGTATCCCTTGTCATGCGCCTTCTCGCTATATAAAGGCTGGGATTGTAGCTTTTGGTATGATGTTGGATAGAGTCCCCGTACTGAAAGGAGCAATTTTATAATGCTGAAGATTTATAAGTCTTTGGACAGCGGCCCTTTACAGGAGCTGACTCTGAAAACATTGGAAAGCGGTGCCTGGATTAATATTGTAGACCCTACCCCTTATGAGTTGAAGGTAGTGGGGAATCTTACCGAGGTTGAGCCGGATTTTCTTCGTTCCGCCTTGGATGATGAAGAGCGTTCCCATATTGATATTGAGGACGACAATGTTATGATTTTGACCAATGTGCCAGTGGTGCGGGATACAGGCAGCTATGATACCTTGCCTTTGGCCATCATTGTTACAGAGGAACACATTATTACAGTATGCTTGGAGGAGACACCGGTATTGTCTTACTTTAATGAAAAGACAGCCAGGATGTTCCGCACCTTCAAGAAAACCAGATTTCTGTTTCAGATTCTCTATAGAACAGCTACTTTCTATTTGCGGTATCTGCGTCAGATTAGCAATCAGTCTGACGAAATTGAAAGCAAGCTGAGACATTCCATGAACAATCAGGAGATCCTAAAGCTGTTGGAGCTGCAGAAGGCCCTAACCTTCTTTAATGCATCTCTGCGATCCAATGGCGCTGTACTGGACAAGCTGATGCGGCTTCGTACTACTACCTCCATGCAGCCTATGCTGAAATACTATGAGGAGGACGAGGATCTGCTGGAGGATGTTATTATTGAGAACAAGCAGGCTCGGGAAATGGTTGAAATGTACAGCAAGATTATGGGACGGCTGGCAGATACCTTTTCCTCGATTATTTCCAACAATCTGAACCAGGTCATGAAGTTCCTAGCCGCAGTAACCATTTTGTTGGCTATTCCTACAGTTATTTCCAGTTTCTTTGGTATGAATGTGCCAGTACCTATGGAGGAAACTCCTTTTGCGTTTTGGTATATTTTCTTTTTTGCCGGTGCCTTTGCAGCTGTCTGCGGTGTACTGTTGTGGAAAAGGGATATGTTTTAAAACATAAAAATAAGGCTTGTGTAATAGGATGATTCCTGTTACGCAAGCCTTTTTTGCTTTAGTTCCTGTCAAGGTCAGAAAAGTTTATTTAATTAAGCAAATAGATTTCAATAAACTGGCGGCCAAACCAGATGGCCTCTTCATGGGTGTCAAAGGCAATATCAATGGTATTGCCCTAAATATTCCAGCCAATATCCTCGGCAACGGCTACACCATAGCCTGGAATATAAACAGAAGTGCCCATAGGTATATAATTAGGATCTACGGCAATAACTCCTCTGCGGAGGAGAGTGCCGGAGGCAGTGTATTTTCCCATGCCTGGATCCTGGGGGCTGTAGGCATAGGCTTCCACGGTTATGACTCTGGCATTGGAGAGATCTACTTCACCACTGGTATTGGCAGAAGCCACTGAGGTTACAAGGAGAAGCAACAGGGCTAAAATCGCTGTCAGACTGAATTTTTTGCTTTTCAAAATTCCACAACCTTTCTGCTAAAATTTTTATATATTTTATCACATATGGGGATATGGTGTCAAAATATGAGATAAAATAAGCACGTTTACTATTGATTATTACTAGAATTTTAACATAAACATTGATACCGACTGAACAGTCGGTTATAATTTTAGCCATGAGAGAAGCAAGTATAGAAAAGAGAAATAAAATATTGGAAGCAGCTTCTTTGCTGATTGCTGATGGCGGCATGGAAGGGCTTAGTATGTCCAAGCTGGCAAAGCTATCGACGGTGCCCCAGGCTACGATTTATGTTTATTTTGCCAGCAAGGAAGTTTTGCTGAAGGAGTTATTTGCCTATACTGAGGAATATATCTGCCAATATCTCGTTGATGGTTTTGACATGAGTCAGCCTGTTAAGGATTGCTTTCGGGAGTACTCCAGACGCATGATTCAGCTTGGCCGGGACCATAAGGACAAGATTCTGGTTCACGAGCAGTTTCTTGCCACCAAGAAGAGCCGTAATCTGGATTTGCAGCAGGTGGCTGTTTTCTATGAACCATTATACGAATTTGTGGAGAGAGGCCAACGGGAGGGGCTGATTAAAGGAGGAGCCCCCATTGTGATTCTTAGCTATTTCGCAATGCCTATTAACGGTATTTTATTTGGGGATATGATTTGGCAAAATACTCCTGAGCAGATATGGTATGATTGGCTTTTTAGCATGAGCTGGGATGCTATACGTGTACATGAGGATTAATTGTGCTATAATATTTCTTAAATTAAATGATAGGAGATATATAGCATGAAAATAACAAAATCTACGTGGCCTATAAAGGTAGGGGCAGTGGCAGGTCTTTGTCTGCTCTTTGGCATTGTTTATGTTTTGGACCCGGCTTTCTGGGGGGAGTTGTGGGATGTATGCCTTAGCGGTGATATGCATCGCATTGCTGCCTATATCAATTCCTTTGGGGCCTGGGCTATGGTATTCAGTTTCTTTCTGGTACTATGTGTCAATGCCATAGGCTTTCCGCCAGCCATGATTTTTTCCGCTGCCAATGCTCTGATTTTTGGTATTGTGCCAGGTATTGCCTTGGCCTGGGTTGCGGAAACCGTAGGCTGTGCCCTGAGCTTTGTCCTGCTGAGATTTTTGTTCCGGGATGCAGCAGAGGATGTAATATCCAAGCATAAATCCCTGCAAAAAATTGATGATTTCAGCGGGGAAAGAGGCTTTCGGATTATGCTGATAGCTAGAGTTATTCCTTATTTGCCATCAGGACTGCTGAATGCCTTGGGTGCTGTAAGCCGACTGAGTTTCAAGGAATTTACCATTGCTGCCCTTATAGGCAAGCTGCCATCTACAGCTATTGAAGCTATGATAGGCCATGATGCAGTAACTGCCGGAGAAAATCCCCATAGATTGGTATTCTCCTTGGTTCTGGCAGCTGTAATGATTTTGGGATTTATTATTTACGAAAAAAGACAAAAGAAAAATAGTTAATAAGGTTATGGAAAATAAAATTTAGGGGGAATCTCTATGGAAGAAAAGAAAAGGCGTATTTTTTTTCTCGATAATCTAAAGGCTTTTATTGTCTGCCTGATGATTGTCTTTCATGTAGCTCTGTGCTATATGGCTTATGCACCAGAATGGTGGTACACAGTGGACAAGGGAGATCCGCAGTTTTCCTTCACCATGCTGGTTATGTGGGCAGATATTTTTATCATGCCGGTGATGTTTTTTATCTCAGGGTATTTTGGCTTAATGTCCTTGGTGAAGCAGACAGATGGCAGATTCTGGAAAAGCAAGCTGGTGCGGATAATTATCCCTTGGATTGCTGGCGTAGTTATTCTGGCTCCGCCTGTAACCTTTATCATGTTTGCCAGCCGGGGCATTCCTATGGACTATGTCCATGATTATCTCTTTAAACTGTTTCTTTTTGGCCCTTGCTTTAGTCATGTGCAATATTGGTATCTGGGGCTTCTGACATACTTGTACATTCTGCTTTATGTATTCTGCAAGCTAAAGCCAGATTTTAGGAAACAGCTGCCTGCCTCCATACCGGGAGCCAAGCTCTTTGTGGGTTTTACAATTTTGAGCTTTGCCTGCACTGTGGGAGGCTATATGTATGCCGGTGGCAACAACGATTTGTGGACCTTTATCTGGCCTATAATGGTATTTCAGCCTAGCCGAGTGTTATTGTATCCTTTGTATTTCTTTTTGGGGGCCTATGCTTGGCGCCACCAGTGGTTTACCCAGGGTGGTTACAAGGCGGATCCAACTAAATGGCTGCCAGCCTTTATTGTAACCAGTGTGGCCTATCTATTCTATTGCATTATGGGAGCACAGACTGCCGCCAGTATGGAGCAGTATATGATTATTAAGGCTGCTATACATATTTTATTTGTTTTGTCTGCTGTATTTGGGCTTTTGGCCATCTTCCAATCTCAGTTGGATTATACCAATAAATTCCTAGGAGAGCTGGCTGCTAACAGCTATAATATGTATTATACCCATATGGGACTGGTTATGTTAATCGCCTGGTATTTTGTCCAGTTTGATTGGTCAGCCTATGTAAAATATATCATGGTATCCTTGCTGTCCTTATTGGCCAGCTATCTGACCGGTAAGCTGTTAATGATTTTCCCTTGCTTTGCCTCTGGCAAGAAAGCGAAAAAATGATGGGCCAGGCCTAGAAAATAAGTAAAAATAAGACTCTGAGTGACTTGATTTTTTGCTCAGAGTCTTTTATTATGTTAGGAGGGATTCTATCTGATATTACAGCGATAAAATCTCAATTTTGTCATAATCTAGGGGAGGAATTATCCATGATTATATTGGCATCTGCTTCACCGCGACGGAGAGAACTTTTACAGCAGATTGGCTGCAGTTTTCGAGTAGAAGTTAGTCAGGCTGAGGAAGTGGATTGTCAGGGACTACAGCCATCTGTAGTTGTCGAGAAAAATGCCTATCTCAAGGCAGCAGCCGTAGCGGCTCTTTATCCGAATATGCCGGTGCTGGGAGCGGATACGGTGGTTAGTCTTGATGATGATATATTTGGTAAGCCTAGGGACAAGGAGCAGGCCAGAGAAATGCTGACAAGGCTATCCGGCAGAACACATCAGGTGTCTACTGGTATAGCTATTGCCTGGCACAATCAGATCTGGCAGGCATATGAGACGACGGAGGTAGATTTTGCCCCGCTTTCTCCGGCAGAAATAGACCGTTATCTTGCTACCGGCGAGCATGCTGACAAGGCTGGTGCTTATGGTATTCAGGGACGGGCTGCTGTGTTTATTGAACAAATTAGAGGGTCCTATTCCAATGTCGTAGGTTTGCCGCTTCATTGTCTATATGGTCTTGCCCAGAAAGCGGGGATTGATTTATATGGCAATGGTGAGGGATCTTCCAGTTGAGGAAAGGCCCAGGGAAAGGCTTTTGGCTTTAGGACCAGGGTTTTTGAGCAATGCAGAGCTTTTGGCCATCCTGCTTAGGAACGGGTTTCGAGAGAAATCTGCTTTGGATATGGCTGGGGATGTGCTGAAGCAATGCGGGACGGATGGTATCGGCGGTCTAGTTAGGCTGTCTATTACTCAGCTAGGTCAAATGAAGGGGATAGGAACAGCTAAGGCCGCGGAATTAATGGCTGCGGTGGAGCTGGGGCGGCGCATGGCTGCCCATAGTGCCAAGCAAAAATTGATAGTTACCTGTCCAGAGGATGCTGCAGAATATGCTTTCCCCAGATTCAAATATGAGGAACGGGAGCATTTTGCAGTAATATTAATGAATATAAAGAACCATATTTTATCTATGCCGATTATTTCTATTGGCAGCCTTACCGCCTCAGTGGTTCATCCTAGAGAGGTGTTCAAGGCAGCAATTCAGCAAACAGCGGCTTCCATGATTCTGGTGCACAATCATCCAAGTGGAGATCCAACTCCCAGCAAGGAGGATATTGCTACTACTAGAAGAATTGTGGAGGCAGGAAAGCTGATGGATATTCCTGTGCTGGATCATATTATTTTAGGAAATAATAAATATATTTCCCTAAAAGAAAAAGGTGTGATAAAATAAAGATTGCTGTATATATAATATGGCGACGGTATATCTTTGAAGGGAGAAATTTTTAACATGTGGAATCTTTTTGGTGGTTTGTCCCACGATATGGGTATTGATTTAGGAACAGCAAATACATTGGTTCATATTAAGGGCAAGGGCATTGTCCTCCGTGAGCCTTCTGTAGTAGCAATAAAGAGTGATACTGGGGATGTTTTGGCTGTAGGTGATGAGGCAAAGCGTATGATTGGCCGTACTCCAGGCAGCATTGTAGCTATTCGCCCTATGAAGGATGGCGTTATTGCAGATTTTGATGTAACTCAGGCTATGCTGAAATATTTTATTCGCAAGGCTATGAATACCAAGTCCTTTGTTCGTCCTCGGGTAGTGGTTGGTGTACCTTCCGGTGTTACTGAGGTGGAGAAGCGGGCTGTTATAGATGCAGCTCAGCAGGCTGGTGCTAGAGAGGCTTATCTCATTGAGGAGCCAATGGCAGCGGCTATTGGTGCAGGCCTGCCTGTAGAGGAGGCTACTGGCTCCATGGTTGTAGATATTGGCGGTGGTACTACTGAGATTGCGGTTATTTCTTTGGGTGGTATTGTTACCAGCTGTTCCATTCGTATTGGTGGCGATGAAATGGATTCTTCCATTATTCAGTACATCAAGCGTGAATACAACCTGCTGATTGGTGAGCGTACTGCTGAGGAGATTAAGATTAATATCGGTACTGCCATTGTAAATACAAATCAGGATAAGACTATGGATATTCGCGGTCGTGACCTGGTTAGCGGTCTGCCAAAGACTATACGGATTAAGTCCAGCGAGATTTGTGAAGCACTCAGCGAGCCTGTACACAAGATTGTGGATGCTGTAAAGGGCACCTTAGAAAAGACTCCGCCTGAGCTGGCAGCTGATGTTATGGATCATGGCATTATGATGACTGGTGGCGGCTCCTTGCTGAACAGTCTGGATAAGCTGCTGAGCCATGAAACCGGCATGCCTGTCCTGGTTTCTGAGGATGCACTTTCTTGTGTAGGCGAGGGTACTGGCCGTTCTTTGGAGAACATTGAGCTGTTGAAGCGTGTTGTTATGACTACAAAGAAGTTGAGATAAAATGAACAGGGTACGACGGGATAAAAATTCACATCGGACTATATGGTTACTGGTTTTCGTGGCAGTAAGCGTCTTTGTGATTATATTTTTTGCAGCCAGGGGCAGATTTACTGCCCCTTTAGGCAGTATAGCAGCGACAGGGGCCTTGGCTCCTTTTCAGCGGGCCGTATCCTGGGCGGGCTATCAGATTAACGGTGTAACATCGTCTATCTGGGAACTGGTATCTGCTTATTATCAGAATGAGCTGCTCAAGAATGAAGTAGTTCAGCTGAGACAGCAAAATTTGACTGCCAGTGAGTATGCCGCGGAAAATGAGAGGCTGCGCAATCTTTTGGGCTACAAGCAGGCTGCCAGCCAATTTGATTTGGAGGCAGCCCAGGTTATAGGCCGGGAGCAGGCTACCTGGACAAGTATGATTGTTATCAACAAGGGAACCAGCGATGGTATTGCAAAAAATATGCCTGTGGTAACAGAAAAGGGACTGGTTGGTGTTGTTGCGGAGGTTGCTCCTAATGCAGCCAAGGTACAGCTCATTCTGGATCCCCGTTGTTCTGTAGGCACCTTGATTCAGCGCCCTGAGTCAAGGGTGGCTGGTATTGTACAGGGAAGCATTGCAGATGCCATGAAACCTAATATGATTAATATCCCCAAAAATTCTGATGTGGTAGAGGGGGATATGGTTATTACTTCTGGCTTTGGCGGTATCTACCCCAAGGGAATTGCCGTTGGAACGGTGGATTCCTTGGAGGATGATGGCGGCGGTTTGTTGAAGATTGCTGTGCTGAAGCCTGCGGTAGATTTCCAAAAGTTGGAGGATGTGTTGGTTATTACAGCCTCTAGAGAGGCACCGCCTGCACCTTTGACACCACCTGTTCAAACTCCGGGGACGGAAACTGACAAGGATGGCAATTTCATCAATGGAGAAAAGGCAGAGGATAAATAGTTATGAATATTTTCTTGGGCTGGCTGGTAATGGCCTTGGGGCTATATGTGTTGCAATCCTCCTTTCTGCCATTGGTATTCTTTCATGGTATAGGGCCGGATTTACTGCTTTTGCTGACTATTTCTTACGCTTTTCTCAAAGGAAATAAGCTGGGAAGCTTTATGGGCTTTTTACTAGGTCTTTTTGAGGATCTGGCCACTGGCAGTTTTTTAGGTGTGAATATATTTATTAATATGCTGGTGGGCTTTGGCTGTGGAACTTTTTCCAACAGGGTGCTGCGGGATAGCTTTATTTTGCCGATTGCTGCATCCTGCGTAGGAACTATGGTTTCCTATTGCATTCATGAGTTGATAATCGTGCTATTAGGCTATGGCTTCTATCCTGTGGCTCATATACAGATGAAGCTTTTGCCCATGCTGTGCTATAATGTTATTTTTGCATGGCCAGTGCATGTTATGGTTCATAGAATGGATGAATTTGTATCAAAAAAGAAATAGCACAGTTTGGCAAGGAACTGTGCTGAATATGTGGCAGAAGGACTGCCACATTTTGTCGTTTTATAGATTGGCTGGGAGATGTGCATGACAGATAAGGATATTTTTAGTGGGCGTCTGAAGGCTTTAAGTGTAGTTGTGGTGCTGGTAATAGTTGTTTTGATTGCCAGAATGGGTTATTTGCAGGTATATGATGGCGACTATTATGCCAGCTTGGCTGATGGCAATCGGATACGTCTAGTACCGGCAGTGGCGCCTAGAGGTACTATGTATGACCGTAACGGCAAGCTGCTGGTTACTAATCATCCTGGTTTTACAGTATCCCTGCTGCCTCTAACAGAGCCTATTTCGGAGGAAGTTATCAGCAGGCTTTCCACATTGCTAAATGTACCTGTGGAGGATATCCACAACAAAATTGATAGCCATGTTGGCTTTGATCCTATTCGCATTAAGACGGATGTAGGGCCGGAGCTGACTACCATTATTGCGGAGCAGAAGGATCTGTATCCTGGAGTAGTGGTAGAGGTTTTGCCTATTAGAGACTATATTTATCACCAGCAGGGTGCCCATGCCTATGGTTATGTAAGTGAAATCAGCGATGCAGAGCTGGAAAAGAAAAAGGATGAAGGCTATAAAAGCGGTGATATCATTGGTAAATTTGGTCTGGAGAAAATCTATGACCAGTACCTTCGCGGTACCAATGGCGGCGAACAGGTAGAGGTGGATGTTACTGGCAAGCCTGTTCAGGTACTGGGGAAAAAGAATCCTATTCCCGGCAACGACCTTCATTTAACCATAGATTTGGATATACAGGCAGCAGCAGAGAAGGCTGTTGATGAACAGCTCGTTCAGATTGGTGCTCATGCGGCAGCAGCGGTAGCTCTGAATCCTCAGACGGGAGAGGTGCTGGCTATTGTCAGTCGTCCTGCTTTTGATCCAAATCTCTTTGTTAATGGCATTTCTGGCAAGGATTGGGCTGTTATTAACAATAATCCTTATTATCCAATGGATAACAAGGCTATTACAGGTGAATATCCACCAGGTTCTACTTTTAAGATTATTACAGGTACAGCGGCTTTGTCTGAGGGTAAGGTAACACCAGAGGAACAGATTTTCGACTCTGGTCATCACTGGATTATACCTAAGGGTAATGCTGGCGGAGAGGCTTTGGGCTGGTTGAATTTTGAACAGGCTATGGCTCATTCTGATAATGTGTATTTCTATGAAATGGGCAATCGTCTGGGAATTGATACTATTGAGCGTTATGCCAGAATGTTTGGCATGGGCAAGCTTACCGGTATTGATTTGCCTTATGAGTCTGAGGGGCTGGTGGCCTGCAAGGCTTACAAACAGCGGGTTTTTGAAGAGGATTGGTACTTGGCAGAAACCTTTGACGCAGCTATAGGGCAGGGGTTTAATCTGGTAACTCCTATACAGGCAGCTTCTATTATGGGAGAGATTGCGGCTGACGGCAAACGCTTTAAGCCATATCTGGTAGACAGTATTGTAGATGTTAATGGCAACGTGGTGAAGAAGTTCAAGCCAGAGCTTTTGGGCCAGTTGGATGTAGAGGATAGATTTATCCGCTTGGTACAGAGCGGCCTTCATCAGGTTACTAAATATGGTACAGCAGCTTCTATCTTCGGCAAGAATTATCCAGTGGAAATAGCTGGTAAAACCGGTACAGCAGAGAATCCTCACGGCCGGGATCATGGCTGGTTTGTAGCTTATGGCCCCTTTGACAATCCTACTATTGTCGTAGCGGTTATTGTGGAGCAGGGTGGTTATGGTTCCCAGTCTGCTGTGCCAATTGGTAAAAAAATATTAGATGCTGCTTTCCATGTAGTGGATCCAGCCCAGGCTGCCAAGGCCAAAGCAGAGGCTGAAGCCAAGGCCAAGGCGGCAGCAGAGAAGCGGTAATAAGAGATGAGGTGGAGAGTGTGGCCAGAGATTTGATAAAAATCAAGGGTGTATCCAATGGCTTTCAGTTAATGGTGGATAGCTCAGCAGATTTGGCTCAGGTTCAGGAAGAATTGGAACGGAAGCTGGCGGAGCATCCAGAATTTTTTCCGGAGGGAACCAAGTTTCAGCTGGTGGTGGCAGATTTGCACAAATCTGTACGTCAGGGCTTGGGAAGCTATTTGCAGAGCAAGGGGCTTGATCTGGCAGATAGCACAAAAAAGGTGTCAACTGGGGCAGTGAGACCAAATACTGGTCATGCTAACGCTGATAATGCTGTATCTCAGCCAAATAACGGGAGAAATGAGGGAGATTGCCAGCAGGTCATGAAGGTAATTAACCGAACTGTCCGCAATGGAGAGGAAATTACCTCTCAGGGTTCCTTGATGATTTGCGGTAACGTAAATCCTGGAGCTAAGCTGGTAGCTGTGGGGAGTATTGATGTAAGGGGAAACTGTCGTGGTATTGTTCACGCAGGCGCAATGGGGGATTATCAAGCCTTTGTAGTGGCAGATAGACTGATGCCCATGCAGATTCGCATTGCCAATCTCATAGCTCGCTCACCGGATGAACCGGAAGTAAGCCGATATGCAGAGAAGGCATATATCAAGGATGGTCAGATTGTTATAGAACCAATAGAAAGGTAGGATTTATACAGATGAGTGAGGTTATTGTTATTACATCCGGCAAAGGCGGCGTAGGTAAGACTACTACCACTGCCAATTTGGGGGTAGGATTGGCAAAGCGTGGCAAAAATGTTGTTCTGATTGATACAGATACAGGCTTGCGCAATTTGGATTTGCTGCTGGGGCTGGAAAATCGTATTATGTATGATTTGGTTGATGTAACCGAGGGCAGAGTTCCTTACAAGAAAGCCTTGGTTCGCCACAAGAAATACGAGAATCTTTTCCTCCTGCCTACATCTCAGATAAAGGATAAATCTGCGGTAAATCCAGCCCAGTTGATGGTTCTTTGTGATGAGCTGCGCAAGGAATATGATTATGTTATTATTGACTGCCCAGCAGGTATTGAGCAGGGTTTCAAAACCGCTATTGCTGCAGCAGATAGGGCCATTGTAGTAACTATGCCAGAGGTTTCCGCTGTTCGTGATGCAGACAAGATTATCGGCGAGCTGGGCCGGGCTGAAAAGGATAATATCAGCCTGATTGTTAACAGAATCCGTCCTCAGATGGTGGAAAGCGGCGATATGATGGATATGAGCGATATTGATGATATTCTGTCCATCAAGTGTATTGGCCAGGTACCTGACGATGAAATGGTAGTAACCTCTGCCAACCGTGGTGAGCCATTGGTAGGTAATCCTAAGTCTCAGGCAGGCCGAGCCTATGACAATATTGTCCGCCGCCTTTTAGGTGAGGAAGTACCTTTTATGACCTTTGAGAAGGATGGTCTTTTTACCCGCCTGAAAAAGGCTTTTGGAATGTAAGGGGGTCAGGGTATGTTGGATTCATTGCTTAGTATATTTAAAAAGGAAAAATCAGGCAAGGTTGCTAAAAAAAGATTACAGATGGTTCTGATTCAGGATAGGGCCAGTGTATCCCCAGAGGTAATGGAAAAGCTGCGGGACGATATCATTCAGGTTATTTCTAAATACATGGTTATCAATAAAAGCGATATGGAAATTTCTCTGGAAAATGTAGAGGATTCCGTTGCTTTGGTAGCCAATATTCCTGTACAAAATATGCGCCATCATTAATGAAAGGCCAATTTACATACAGGGGGATTATGGGAGGAGCAAAATGGAAGATTATACCACAGCTATTGAGGCCTATGGTTCTGCTGCAAAAAGAGGGGATGCAGCAGCCATGGCTTCTTTGGGGCAGGTTTTGCTGACAGAGGGCATAAGCTATCTAACAGGCAGTGCCAGATATGGCAATCAAGAGGCACTGGACATTTTGGAGGATTTGTTGGCTCATGGCCAGTCCAGATTACTGGCAGCCAGGGGAAATGCCGGAAAAGCAGGTAAATCCTTGGAGCAATCAGCTGTTGAAGTAGGCAGTATTATCAAGCTGGGACATATTCCAGCAGGAGAAGAGCCTATGGAATGGCAGGTTCTGGAGGTCAAGGAAGATAGGGCATTGCTTTTGAGCAAATATGTACTGGAATACAGACCTTTTCATGACCGCTGGGGATTGGTTACCTGGGAAAGCTCCAGCCTGCGCAGGTATCTGAACAAGGAATTTTTGGAGACTGCATTTAGTGAGCAGGAGCGTCACTCCTTGGTCAAGGCCTTGGTCAGGGCTGATGAAAATCCTATGTGTAATACGGATCCAGGCAATGATACCAAGGATAAGGTATTCCTGCTTAGCGTTGTAGAGGCGCAAAAGTATTTTAATGTGAACCATAATCGCAAATGTCCATATTACCTAGGCAGAAGAGAGCAAAATCCTCGTTCCAGCTGGTGGTGGCTGCGTTCCCCAGGTTTTAATGAGGCCAATGCAGCCAGTGTAGGCGAGGATGGTTCCTTTCAATACAGCTATGTAAGAGATGTACGTGGAGGTATTCGTCCTGCTATCTGGTTGAAACTGAATTAAAAAATAGGAGTTATGGCATAAGCTGTGTCATAACTCCTTTTTTATGGAAATATATTAGATGCTAAAATTTAGCGGCGGAACCAGGCCTTCATGGTATTAAATATCTTCACCAAGTCTGGTTCATCTATTACATATGGTACCATAGAATACATATAAGACAGGAATGGTCTGGAGAATACTCCCCGCTCATAAGCAAATTGCTGGTAGCCTGCCAATACAGCAGGGTCTTTTACCTCAATGCAGGCACAGCCGCCCATAATACGAATTTCCTTGATTCGTTCATCCTGAAAATCTGCTAGTTCCCGACGGGTAATGGCTTCAATGTTTTGGATTTTGGACATATAATCGTCACGCTCAAAAATCTCGATGGCTTTCAGGGAAACAGCACAGGCCAAAGCATTGCCCATGAAAGTTGGGCCGTGCATCAAAGCCTTGCGGTCATCATCGCTGTAGAAAGCTTCATAAACCTTGTGATTGGCAACGGTGCAGGCATGACCGATATAGCCCCCTGTAAGAGCCTTGCCCAATACCAATATATCAGGCAGTACCACATCAGCCACAAAGCGATGACCTGTACGGCCAAAGCCGGTAGCTACTTCATCGAATATCAGCAACACATCATATTGGCTGCAAAGCTCCCTAGCCCGTTTTAGGAAGGAAATATCATACATCTGCATACCGCCAGCACCCTGCAACAGAGGTTCCACAATAAAGCAATTCAACTGGTCATGATATTTTTGGAAGGCCTCCTCCAGAGCTGGAATAGTGGTAGGAATATGAATACAGCCCTTTTTCTGGTCTACGCCATCCTTTTGCTCAAAGGCAAAATGGTAATCATCATCATCGCCTACCTCCATAGCCTTAAAGGTATCTCCATGATAAGCACGATTTAGTGCTAGCACCAGAGGACGATGATTGCCCTTGTTTACATGGTATTGCAGAGCCATTTTCAAGGATACCTCCACAGCCACACTGCCAGAATCGGAGAAGAAGCAGTAGTCCAAATCCCCAGGCAGGAACTCCTGCAGCTTGGCAGACAGCTTCTGTACTGGCTCATGGGTAAGACCGCCTAGCATAACATGACAGAATTTATCAGCCTGTTCCTTGATGGCAGCAGTCAGCTCAGGATGCTTGTAGCCGTGAATCATGCACCACCAGGAGGAAACAGAATCTACTAGCTTCTGGTCCTTGGTGTAGAGATAAACCCCTTCTGCATCCTCAATTTTGTAGGGTTCCTTCATATGTTTCATTTGTTGGTATGGATACCAGATCATTTATTTCACCTCGTCATACAAATTCTTCAATAATTCCACATCTATATCCAACTGGGTATCTCCCGGTTGAACCTTAGCCAGCACTGGCAACTTGGTCATGTACTGGCACATGCGGATATTATCATCCTCCATGACATTGCCGGGATGGTAGTTGTTGAAAATAACACCTTTCACAGGCAAATTATGGGCTTTCATGTATTCGTAGGTCAACACCACATTGTTAATAGTGCCAAGGCCTGCATCAGCAATCATAATGCATGAAAGGTGTAAGTCCTTGATAACATCTTCCAGCTGGATTTTGGCTTCATCAAAGCAGATAGGGCAGAGAATGCCGCCACTGCCCTCCACAGTAATATAATCATACTGGGGAACAAGGGAGTAGAAGCCCTGCCTTACCACCTGCATTTCTACAGGATGTCCCTCAATGCGGGAAGCCAGGTGAGGGGAATAGGCATTTTCGTATACATAATGGCACATGGAGTCCAAATCCTGTTCTATGCCGGCACATTCCTTGACAAAGAGAGCATCTCCTGGTATCAGGGAGCCGTCAGGACGGCGGTTGTTGCCACTCATGGCGGCCTTGTAGTAGGCTGGCTTACAGCCTGCCTGGGCCAGTTTCTTGACAATCAAGCCGGTAACATAGGTCTTGCCAATGTCAGTACCTGTTCCTGTAATAAAAATTCCTTTACTCATGTTTACGCCTTCTATTCTATAATATATGTATCAGGATGTTTTGGAGATATTTGAACCATCCTGCAAAGGGGATAAGCTTGTTACCCCATGCTAACGGGTGCTAAGGCTCCCTCCTCTTAGGAGGGAGTTAAGCACCCGTAAAGCTCTGGATTTATTCGACTAAATTCAGTGGGAGTCTAAAGCTCCCACTGAATAAGTCTCATTTTACTGTACTTGATATGGCGGGGTAATGTCTCTACCCATATCTGTAAGCATATTCTTGTCACTGCGAATGGTAGCACAAGCTGTAGTGGTCAGCATATTGCCTGTAATGGTAGCAGAGGCACCAGCTCGGAAAGCGGTCTCTCCGTCATTGGTGAGGAGGGCTCTGCCAGCACCTAAGCGAATATTAGCCTCTGGGTTAATATAGCGGAAAAAGGCTACGGTTCTTAGAATATCTGCTTCTGTCAATCGCTCCAAATGCTCTAAAGGTGTGCCTGGAATAGGCATTAGGGCATTCAAAGGAATGGAATCAATGCCCAGCTCGGCCAGACTAATGGCCATATCCAATCTATCCTCCCAAGTTTCACCCATGCCAATAATTCCACCGGAGCAGGCGCACATACCTATTTCCTTTACCAGTTTCAGGGTAGCAATCTTCATATCGTAGGTGTGGGTGGTACAGATATTAGGAAAGTTACGCTTGGAGGTTTCGATATTGTGATGGTAGCTGGTAACCCCTGCTTCTTTGAGACGGCGAAGCTGGTCCGCATCCAAAAAGCCCATAGACGCGCACAGTTCTATATTGCACTCCTTGCTCATGGTTTTGTAGGCCTCAATAGCAGCATCGAATTCCTTGCCAGTCAAGGCTCTGCCAGCTGTTACAATGGAAAAACGATGTACACCTTCGTTTTCGTTCATGCGGGCAGCAGCCAAAATTTCCTCTGTGCTGAGCATGGGATGAGACTGACATTCTGTATGATTATGGGCAGACTGGGCACAGAACTTGCAGTTCTCTGGGCATTTGCCACTGCGGCCATTAATAATGGAGCACAGATCCACATGATCGCCAACACAGGCAGCCCGGATTTTGTCTGCTCCCTGACACAGTTCATTCAAATCGCAGGTAAGGAAGGCCTGCAAATTATCCTGTCTGGTAAGACGACGGCCAGCAATAATTTCCTCAGCTAATTTCAACATATCCATAGGTAACTCTCCTTGTTAACTTAAATACAGTATATAGTTAACATTTTACATAGAGAACAAGAATTTGTCAACTGTTTTGCACATGGAGTTAACTTTCAAGGCTTTGCCTGTTATTGGGATGTTCAGAGGGCATATTTTATCAACTGTAGATATAGGGGAAATCCAGAACCTGATTATAGAAAAAAACACATAATTATGTTATAATATACTTTCGACAAAATAAATCAGGAGTGTGAATATATGCTAAGATGGGGAACCAAAACAAATATATTTTATCTTTGTGCTGGTCATTATACAGTAGATTACTATAACAATTTTTTGCCAGTTTTACTGCCCTTTATTATGGTGAAGCTGGATATGTCCTTAACCATGTGTGGTATTCTGGTTATGGTATTGGCTTTTGTAGCTAGCTCCATACAGCCCTTTGTGGGGTATATTACCGATAAACATGATAGCAGCCCTTGGCTGTTGGCGGCTATACCTTTAAGTGGTATTGCTATCTGCCTGGCTGGTCTGGCACCTAATAAAGCTGCCTTGTTCCTGTTGTGTATCATAATGGGTATAACGGTGTCCTTTGTTCATCCCGTAGGCAGTGCCCTATTGGGAAAGGTAGGCAATGTCAGCAATATGGGCAGAGTTATGTCTCTGTACGTAGTAGGCGGCAATTTTGGTGCAGCAGTAGCTCCTGCCACAGTAATGTTTCTGTTGGACAGATATGGATTGGATATTTTGCCCTTGGTAGCCATACCAGCAGTTGTGCTGGGCATATTATTTTATTTTTCTGGTCTTTATAAATTGCCATCGGCCAATGCCAAAAAGGTAAGTTCCAGTGAATCTATCAGCATTATCAAGATTTTTGCCAATCCTTCTGTGGCACTGTTGAATATAGCTATGGGATTGCGTTGTTGTACCCATGTGTCTGTATCCACCTTTTTACCCATGCTGATGTTGTCTCATGGCGCCTCCAATGTGGTATCTGGTTCCATGTTGACTGTATTTCTCATGGGAACGGCTGCTGGTGGCTTGATAGGCGGTGAGCTGGGAGATAAATTCGGCCACAAGCGGTTGATGGTGGTGTCCTTGGCCTTGACGGCCTTGCCAACGGTATTGTTTTTCCTTTATCCAGATGCAGGCTTTATAAGCAGTTTGCTGTTGTTTATGGGGGGGTTCTTTGTGCAGGCTCCTCAGCCAAGCTCTATTGTGTGGACAGGCAGGCTGATGCCTCAATATATTGGCGTGGCCTCCGGCATGATGATGGGATTGTGCTTTGGTCTTGGCAGTATTGGTGCAGCAGTTACCGCGGCTTTAGGTGATTATATTGGCTTGGAAACAGCTATGTTTTTAAGCGTGGTACCAGTAGTTATTGCAACTATTTTGATAATATTTACTCCCTATACCAAAGGTGTAGTAGTACCTAAACGCAAATAAGATGTTTTTAGGGCTAGAGAATAGGCTGATAAGCCAGGAGGTTTGGCGTGGTTATTTTAGAAAAGGCTGTATTGCATATATTGGATTTTGTTGGGGGAGAGCCGGTGCTTTCCGCCCAGGAGCTGGCTTTGGAGGATGGTATTCGGGAATTTCTCATTAAGCATATGGAAAAGACCATTCATAGCCAGGATGCCAAAAGTGGTAAATTTTATGAAAACAGTGAATTTAATGGCCTGTTGCAGGAATATCTGGCACAGAAGTCCAGTTTTGTGGAATTTTCTTGTCAGGTGGCAGAAATTTTGTACAAGGCTTTGGCTCCTTGTCAGGATATTCAGAATACAGATTTGTTTGTTTGTCAGCTGAGAGTAGATGATGTGCCCCATATGGCCCTATTGAAATGCGTGAATCATCAGGGCTATGTTCATCAGGTTAATGTGACCGAGGATGGGGCGGTGGCCACAGAGGTTATGAACAGCAGTGGACTTTTACCGGGCAATAGCCAGCGCATGGATGAATTTGCCTACATTAATCTGGCATCTGGGGAGGCACTGATTAAAGCCAAGAAATACTCTTTGGATGGCAATAGCGTTTTTGTTTTGCCAGAGCTGCTTTTGGAGTGCAATCAGACACCATCTCCAAAGGAAACCATTAAGGAAATTAACAAGGTAGCCAAAAAGGTGGCAGAAGCTTACTGTCAGGATCAGGTGGAAACAGCAGCTGCCGTGAAAAACTATATTGCCGAGAATTTATCTGATGATGGCCAGTTGGACCCACAGCAGGTAGGCGAAGCAGTATTTCAGGATAATCCGGCCATGCAGGCTGATTATCGACAGGAAATGGAAAATGCTGGCTTTCGGGAGCCTGTGGTAGTAGACAAGGAAGCAACTCTGAAAAAGATGCGGAAGCACAAGCTAAGTACAGATACTGGTATTGAGCTAGTGATTCCCACGGAGTTTTTTGAGAATACGGAATTTGTGGAGTTCTACAAGGATGAGGATGGGTTTATGTCCATTACCTTGAAGAATATTCAGAATATCGTTAACAAATAAGTATTGTCCTAAAGGTTAGAGGGAAAGGATGGTGATACTATGGAGACAAAGAATAACACCTATACCACAGAGGCTCCTCCGGAAAAGGCCATATTGGCAGGGGTGGATACAGGTAAAAGCAATTGGCTGGCAGAGGATTCACTGACTGAGCTGGAGGGCTTGGCCAAAACTGCCGGGGCAATAGTAGTGGGCCGGACAGTGCAGAAAAAGGAACGGCCTGATACGGCCCTATTTTTAGGCAAGGGCAAGGTGGCAGAGGTTACCTTGATGGCTCAGGAGCTGGAAGCAGATTTGCTGATTTTGGATGATGAAATCACCCCCTCTCAGCAGAGAAATCTGGAGTCGGTTACCGGGTTGAGGGTAGTGGATAGAACTGCCCTGATTCTGGATATTTTTGCCCAGCGGGCTAGATCCAGTGCAGGCAAGCTGCAGGTAGAGCTGGCACAGCTAAAGTATAATCTGCCTAGATTAGGGGGACAAGGTTTGGTTCTGTCCCGTCTAGGAGGAGGTATTGGCACCAGAGGCCCCGGTGAAACCAAGCTGGAAATGGATAGACGGCGGATTCGCGGCCGCATTCATGACCTGACGGAAAAAATTGACAAGCTAAAGGCGCAACGACAGCTCCATAGAATCCAGCGCAAAAACAGCCGGGTGCCGGTGGCGGCTCTGGTAGGCTATACCAATGCAGGCAAATCTACTATTCTTAATGCTTTGGCTGGCAGTAATGAGGTTATGGCAGAGGACTTGCTTTTTGCTACCTTGGACCCGACCACCAGATTGATTAAGCTGGATGACAAGCAGGAAATTCTGCTGACAGATACGGTAGGTTTTATTCAAAAATTGCCTCATACTCTGGTTAGTGCCTTTCAGGCTACCTTGGAGGAAACTGCCGAGGCGGATTTGCTGATTCATGTGGTAGATGCTTCTGATGTGAATTATGAATTGCAGATTCAGGCTGTGGTAGAGGTGCTGAAGGAAATTGGTGCTGAGAACAAGCCTGCTATATTTGTCTTTAACAAAGCAGATAAGCTGCCCGTATTGCAATTTCCAGATAATCATGTGGAAAAAAGAATGCTGCAGGGCAGAGAAGGTGTGGTAATTTCTGCCAAGAATCCAGCCGGGCTGGAAATACTGCGGGAAAAAATTAAAAGCTTTTTTGCCCAGAGCAATATTACCTTGAAGCTTTGTATTCCCTATGACCAGGGCCATCTGGTAACTCGGCTTCATGATGTGGCCAAAGTAGAGGCCATTGATTACAACGATAAGGGAACGGTTATGGAGCTTACCATGTCTGTATCTGATGCAGAACCTTATCTTAAATACGAAATAAAGGATAAATAAGGAGCTATTTAAGCTCATAAATAAAGGAGATTATAAAAAATGTCATTTTCTGAAAATTTGCTGCAGCTAAAAAAACAGGCTATGGCTCAGGCTGGGCCTATGTTTGCTCATATTGATAGTATAGCCGAGGCTAATACCCTGAAAGTGCTGGATGCCATGCGGGAGTGTCAGGTATCTGAGGCTCATTTTAATACTACCTCTGGTTATGCTTATGATGATATTGGCCGCAGCAAAATTGAGGAGCTGTTTGCTAAGGTATTCGGAGCTGAAAGAGCCTTGGTTCGTACCAATTTTGTTTCTGGTACTCATGCTTTGGCCACAGTGCTCTTTGGTATTCTTAGACCGGGGGACAAGCTGGTTTCCATTACTGGTGCCCCTTATGATACCATGCAGACTGTTATTGGCTACGCCAACGAAAGCCCTGGCTCCTTAAAGGAATTTGGCGTACTTTATGATGAGCTGGAGATGATTGATGGCAAGGTGGATATGGCAGGTATTGCTGGCAAAATCACTCCTGATACCAAGATGGTGTTGATTCAGCGCTCCCGTGGCTACTCCATGCGCAACCCTTTGACTATTGAGGAAATAGGAGCCATTTGTCAGGAGGTTAAAAAGGTTAAGCCTGATTGTATCTGCTTTGTGGATAACTGCTATGGTGAGTTTGTAGACACCCAGGAACCTGTACAGGCAGGAGCAGATATTATGGCTGGTTCCCTGATAAAGAATCCGGGGGGCGGTGTGGCTCTTACCGGTGGCTATATTGCTGGTAAAAGTGATTTGGTGGAGCTGTGCTCCTATCGTCTTACCGCACCGGGGATGGGTGACGAGCTGGGAGCATCCTTGGCTAACAACCGCATGATTTTCCAGGGCTTCTTCCTGGCACCTCATGTGGTAGCTCAGGCCATTAAGGGGGCAGTTTTTGCCGCAGCTCTCTTTGCCCTACTGGGCTATAAGACTCTGCCATTGCCAACCGATGTTAGAGGAGATATTATTCAGGCTATTCAGTTGGATACTCCAGAGAAGCTGATTGCCTTCTGTCGTGGTATTCAGAAGTATTCTCCAGTAGATTCCTTTGTAGCTCCAGAGCCTTGGGATATGCCGGGCTATGCAGACAAGATTATTATGGCAGCAGGTACTTTTGTACAGGGTGCTTCTATTGAGCTTAGTGCTGATGGCCCATTACGAGCTCCATATAATGTATATCTGCAGGGTGGTCTTACCTTTGAGCACGCTGTAATTGGCATTATGGGGGCGGCTCAGGCTATTGAGGAACTGGCTGATAAATAAGCTTTTGGCAGATTGAGAAAATTATGGCTCATATTCAGGAAAAGCAAATTGTCTATCGTGGGGAGAAAATCAAGCTGGTAAGACGGCCCCATATGAAAAATATCAGGGTGCGTATCAGTCGTCCAGAAGGAGAGATTGTAGTCAGCTGTCCCTATGGAGTGCCTAATAGTCAGTGGCAATGGGCGCTGGAGGGGGTATGGCTGAAGATGCTGCAGGCTCGCCAACAATATCTGGCTGGACAGCAAAAACAGCCTAAGTACAATCTGGATTTGGTGGCAGAGGTGCAGAAAATCCTGCCTCGCTGCCAGGAAATTACAGGAGTTCAGGCTTCCAGTATCCATTTTCGCAGGATGTACAGTCGCTGGGGTTCCTGCAATACCAGGACAGGTAGAATCAATCTAAGCCTGAATCTGGCTCACAAGCATCCTATGTGTCTGGAATATGTGTTGATACATGAGCTGGTGCATTTACTGGAGCGGAATCACACGCCAAGGTTTCATGGTTTGGTTGCCAAATTCTGCCCTTTTGCCCAAGAGGCAGAAAGGCATTTACGAGAATAAAATAGTAAGCAGAACAGCTAATATACAGCGGACAAGAGGTGTCGTATGTTTCTGGATGACAAGAAGAATAAGCTAAAGAATTGGCTGAATGAAATAGTGGAAAAGCATTTTTCCTATACCAAGGATGCAACTGAGGAGGACAAGCAAAGAACCAAAAAAAATGCGATGTTGGCCATAGCAGTGGCAGTTTTGGCGGCAGTCTGTGTGACTTTTGCTGTATTAAGTATGGATTATAGAATCTCCACTATAGATGAAATACAAGGTAATGATAAGGTAGTAGTACGGATAACCCCTGGTATGACTTCTGGGGAGATTGGAGATTTGCTAGTCGAAAATGGTGTTATAGATTCTACTTGGAAGTTTAAGCTGGCCGTAAAATTAAATGGTGCTGGGGACAAATTTCAGGCAGGCACCTTTTCCTTGCAGAAAAACATGACGGTGGGAGATGCCTTGGGCGTGCTGATAAACGGTCGTGCTACCTCCCAGTGGGTTACTATTCCAGAGGGCTATGATGTGCGCCAGATTGCCAAGCTGTTGGCAAAGCATGGCCTGGTGGAGGAAAAAGAGTTTTTGGCAGCGGCCAAGGATTTTGCACCTTATGATTATATAGTAAAATCACCAGAGGCTGATTATGCCATTGAGGGATTTTTGTTTCCAGACACCTACGAATTTGCTACAGATGCCAGCTGTCAGGACATTATGAGCCGTATGGCTGAGGAATTTGACCATAAGCTGACACCAGAGCTGCGGCAGCAGGCATCTCAGCGTAATTTGTCTGTTTATGAGCTGGTAACCTTGGCTTCCTTAGTGGAGAAGGAGGCTCGCTTCCCAGAGGACAGGCCGATTATTGCCCAGGTTTTTTTCAAGCGGTTAGATATTAATATGCCGTTGCAGACAGATACCACCATTCAGTATCTTTTGGATGGGCCAAAGGAGAATCTGTCCATTGCTGATACCAAAATAGATTCACCCTACAATACCTATCAGCATTATGGACTGCCACCAGGACCTATAGCCAGTCCTGGTATGGCCTCTATAGAAGCTGTGTTGAATCCTGCCAATACGGATTATCTTTATTTTGTGGCGGATACTCAGGGACACAATCATTATGGCTATACTTATGATGAACATTTGGATCTGGTGGATCAGGTTCGCTAAAGGGGAAAGTGTATGCGCAATGTAAATGATGGGCTGGCGGAGCTGCTGGCTGAAATGAAGGCCTATGGAGAGGCCAATCATGTGCCAATTATCAATATTAACGGCTTGGCTGTGCTGGAGAAGGCTGTGGCTGCCAGAAAGCCAAGGCGGGTGCTGGAAATAGGTACGGCTATAGGCTATTCCACTCTTTATATTGCTGCCAATGCAGCACCAGAGGTGGAGATTGTCAGTCTGGAGCTTAGTGAGGAGCGGGCTGCTGAGGCCAGAGCCTTTGTGGACAGGTCGCCATATGGCCAGCAGATTAGGATTATTACGGGAGATGCCGGGGAAAATATTCAGAAGCTGACAGGCTCCTTTGACATGGTGTTTATAGATGCTGCCAAGGGACAGTATCCAGATTATTTTCGCAAAATATATCCTTTGTTAACAGAGGATGCTTTGGTGGTGGCAGATAATGTTCTGTTTCGTGGCTATGTCCGTGGAGATGTGCCAGCACCTAGACGGTTTCGCACTATTGTAAAGCGGTTGCGGGAATATATTGCTATGGTTACTGATAGTGGTGAATTTCAGACAGAAATCTATGAGAATGGTGATGGCCTGGCTGTTAGCCAGCGACTAGCTGGTAAGGGCAATGTTGAAAATAAAATGGAGGATAAAAAATGAAAAAACCTGAGCTTTTGGCTCCGGCAGGCAATATGGAAAAGCTGAAAATGGCTTTGCTTTATGGTGCAGATGCGGTTTATCTAGGGGGTAAGGCCTTTGGCCTGAGAGCCTTTGGAGGAAACTTTACCAATGAGGAATTGCAGGAGGCAGTGGATTTTGCCCATAAGCTAGGCAAAAAAATCTATGTAACGGTAAATATTTTTCCTCATAATAGTGATATTGCCAAGTTGCCGGCTTATTTGACTTTTTTGAATGAAATCAAGGTAGATGCTATTTTGGTGGCAGATTTGGGGGTATTTACCCTGGCTAAGGAATATGCCTCTGATGTGGAACTGCATATTAGCACTCAGGCCAACAATACCAACTGGGCGGCGGTGAATGCCTGGGCGGAGCTGGGGGCCAGCCGGGTGGTACTGGCTCGGGAAATGTCCTTGGAGGAAGTAAAGGAGATTCGGGAAAAATGCTCTGTAGAGCTGGAAATGTTTGTACATGGCGCCATGTGCATTTCCTATTCTGGCCGCTGTCTTATGAGCAATTATCTTACGGGCCGGGATGCCAATAGGGGCAGTTGTGCCCAGCCTTGCCGCTGGAACTATGCTCTGGTGGAGGAAAAACGCCCAGGTCAGTATTTCCCAGTGCTGGAGGATGAGCGAGGCACCTATATTTTTAATTCCAAGGATATGTGCCTCCTGCCTTATTTGCCAGATGTCATTGCCAGCGGAGTGGATAGTCTAAAAATTGAAGGCCGTATGAAAAGCGTTCACTATGCTGCCAGCGTGGTCAAGGCTTATAGAGAGGCCATTGATAGCTATTTTGCTGCCCCAGAACAGTTTGAGGTGAAAAAGGAATGGGTGGAGGAGCTGGACAAGGTTTCCCATCGGGCTTATACCACTGGCTTCTATTATGGCCGTCCTACAGAAAAGGATCAGATATATGGCACTTCCAGCTATACCCAGACTTCTGATTTTGTGGGGCTGGTGTTGGATTATGACGAAAAAACCGGCTTTGCTACGGTAGAACAGCGGAATAATATGAAGGTGGGACAGGAAATAGAGATTTTTCAGCCTCATCTGGCTGGCTATCGTCAGATTTTGCAGGAAATGTATAACGATGAGGGAGAGGCTATTCAGGTGGCACCTCATCCCCAGCAAATCGTGAAAATCCGCATGGATAAGCCAGTGGAGCCTTATGGCATTTTGCGCCGCGATATAATATAAGATTAATCTTAGTCTCTTGTGTAAGAGCATGGTGTTATTACATTTAGGTGAACAATATGGATTTGCAGGAATTTTTTACTCAGCATCCCAAGGTGGCTTTGGGTTTTTCAGGAGGGGTGGATTCCTCCTATCTTTTGTATGCGGGAATTAAATATGGGGCAGATATAAAGCCTTATTTCGTTAAGGGGCCTTTTCAACCAGAGTTTGAAAGGCAGGATGTGCTAAAGATGGTAGAGCTTTTGCATATTGACAATCTTGCTATTGTGGAGGCTAATCCCTTGACTGATGAAAGGGTTGTGCAAAACGACCAACTTCGTTGCTATTATTGCAAGCAGAGGGTATTTGGCTTGATAAAGGAGCAGGCAGCCAGAGATGGCTACAAGGTTTTGCTTGATGGCACCAATGCTTCTGATGATTTGACAGATAGGCCAGGCTTTAAGGCTTTGCAGGAAATGCAGGTATTGTCGCCTCTGCTGCAGGCAGGGCTGACCAAAACGGAAATTCGCAGACGTTCTCAGGAGGCTGGTCTTTTTACTTGGGATAAGCCTTCCTATGCCTGTTTGGCAACTCGGATTCCTACAGGCTGTCCCTTGGAGCTTTCCACCTTGAAAAAGGTGGAGAGGGCTGAGGCTGCTTTGCTGGCAATGGGGTATAGTGATTTCCGTATTCGAGTGTTGGACAAGGCGGCCAAGCTGCAGTTGAAACCTCAGCAAATGGAGAAGCTGCTGCAGGAAAGAGAAAAGGTGAAAAATCTGCTTTTGCAGGAGTTTGAGGATATTTATTTGGATTTAAAGGAACGCTGATATGGTCAGTTTACATGAAATACTGGAAAAATTACAAAAGGGTGAAATAAGCCTGCAGGAGGCAGAGGGACATATTCGCCGTAAGCCCTTTGAGGAAATGGGTTATGCCAAGCTGGATACTCAACGAAGATTTCGTTCTGGCTTTCCTGAGGTGGTTTTTGCTCAAGGCAAGGCAGATGAACATCTGGTGAGCATATGTCAAAGACTTTTTCAGTTGGAGGGGGAGCTTTTGGTAACTAGGGCTGCTCCAGAGCAATATGCCTTGATTGCGGAAATTCTGCCAGAGGCAAAATATGATGCCAAGGCGAGAATTATTACCTGCGGTAAGGAAAAGCGCAAGCCTCAGGGCTGTATTGCCGTTTGTACTGCTGGTACAGCAGATATACCTGTGGCAGAGGAAGCTGCCCAGGTAGCAGAGTATTTTGGCTGTCATGTGGAGCGCATCTATGATGTGGGGGTTAGCGGTCTCCATCGTCTGCTGTCTCAGCTGCCAATTATTCAAAAGGCCAACTGTGTCATTGCTGTGGCAGGCATGGAAGGGGCTTTAGGCAGTGTGGTGGCAGGCTTGGTGGATAAGCCTGTTATTGCGGTGCCAACTTCTATTGGCTATGGCGCCAATCTGGGGGGAGTATCTGCCCTGCTAAGTATGCTTAATTCCTGTGCCAATGGTATTGCTACGGTTAATATAGATAATGGCTATGGAGCGGGATATTTGGCAGCCCAGATTAATAAGCTGGCTGTGGCTAAAGAATAATGTATTTTAGGTAAAGAGGTATGTATGAAAAGAGTTTTATATATTGATGGGCCCTTTGGTATAAGTGGTGATATGCTGGTAGCTGCTCTTTTGGATATGGGGGCAGATTATGAGAAATTGACAAAGGTTTTGCATAGCTTGGAGGTAAAGGGCTTTCAAACTAAGGTATCAAGGGTAAAAAAATCCGGTCTTGATATGTGTGATTTTCTAGTCAAGTTGGATGAGGCTCATGAGAATCATGACCATGATATGGCCTATCTACATGGTCACGAGCATCATGAACATGAACATGAGCATCATCATCATGACCATGAACATGAGCACCACCATGACCATGCACATCATCAAGAGCATGAACACAGTCACCACCACCATCATGAGCATAGGGGTATGGGGGAGATTCGCCATATTATTCACCATAGTGATATGAGTGAGGAAGCTCAGAAGCTGGCCTTGAAGATTTTTCAGGTATTGGCTCAGGCTGAAGCCAAGGCTCATGGAGCAGATGTGGAGCAAGTTAATTTTCATGAGGTAGGAGCAGTGGATTCCATTGTGGATATCGTCAGCATTGCCGTATGTATGGAAAGCCTGGCCATAGATGATGTGGTGGTGGATACTTTGGTGGATGGTCATGGCACCATTCGCTGTCAGCACGGCATTATGGCAGTGCCTGTACCGGCAGTTACCCATATTGTGGCTGATAATGGTTTGAAGCTTCGTCTAAGCCATGTAGAGGGGGAACTGGTAACTCCTACGGGAGCAGCGGCAGCAGCAGCTCTTAGGACTATGGACAAGCTGCCTGCCAGCTATAGAGTGGCTGGGGTAGGCATGGGAGCCGGAAAGAGGGAATATGAGGTGCCAACCTTTTTGCGGCTTTTGTTGTTAGAGGCGGAGACAGAGCTTCCAGAGGATGAAATCCTCAAAATTGAAACAAATATAGATGATAGCAATGGGGAAACTCTGGGCTTGGTACAGGAACTGCTTCTGTCTGCTGGAGCCTTAGATGTATTTTTTACTTCCATCTATATGAAGAAGAACCGCCCGTCCTATATGCTGACCGTTCTTTGTCAGCCACAACAGCAGGAGGCAATGGCACGAATTATTTTCCAGCATACTACCAGTATTGGTATTCGCTATGAGAAAATGAAGCGCTGTATTATGCAGCGCCGCCAGCTATCTGGTGTGGTAGAGGGCATAGCCGTCAAGGCCAAGGAATGCAGCTATGGAGATATAGTGCGCTGCTATCCAGAGTATGATAGTATTCGCCAGCTGCAGCAGGAAAAGGGAATGGATTATCAGATGGCCTATGAACTGATAAGAAATAATGTCTTAAAAATTTAGAATATGCTATAACGAGGTGTCCGATGTCCTCCACCTCTATATGTGGTGGGAGGCTGTGCTAATGACAGAGGGGAGCTAATATCTCCACCCTCGTCGAAACCCCATTGAAAGAAAATGAAAAAATCATTTTCTTTGAATAATCTAGGGGTTATAATAAATTAATAGTGCGGGTTTTTGCAAATCAGTTTGTGGATTAGGCATTAGATAGGATAAATAAAGGAGTAATGTAAGCAATGATTTTGAACCGTAAATCCGTGGAGCTTTTGGCTCCGGCAGGGAATTGGGATGCCCTTGTGGCTGCCGTGGAGGCAGGGGCTGATGCTGTATATCTGGGGGGCAAGCATTTTAATATGCGTATGCACCGCAATAAGGAAACTAATTTTGACGATGCAATGTTGAAGAAGGCCATAGAATATACTCACGCCCACGGAGTTCATCTGTATATAACCCTGAATAACCTGATTAGCGTGGAGGAGGTAGAGCCTCTAAAAAAATATCTGCTTTATCTCAATGAGATTAAGCCGGATGCAATTCTGGTACAGGATTTTGCGGTTTTGGAGCTGACCAAGGAGCTGGGTATTGATATTCCTCTCCATACCTCAGTTATGATGAACACTCATAACGAGCATGCTATCAAGAAGTTGAAGGAATATGGCATTACCCGTATTGTGGTAGGCAGAGAAATGACTCTCTCCGAGCTGTCTCTTTTCAAGGAGCGGACAGGTCTGGAGATTGAGTATTTTATGCATGGGGATATGTGTATTGCGGAAAGCGGACAGTGTATTCATTCCGGTGTTCTCTTCGGCCAGAGCGGCAACCGTGGCAGATGCTTGAAGCCATGCCGTTGGCCTTATAAGCTGGTAGAGGAGGATACTGGTGCTGTTCTGGATAAGGATGATCAGCATGATTATAAGCTGGCCTTGAAGGATATGTGTATGTATCGCAATATTCCGGAGCTGATACAGGCAGGGGTATTCTCCTTTAAGATTGAAGGCCGTATGCGCCCAGCAGATTTCGTGCGGCGTATTGTAGCTACCTATAGACGGGCTATTGATGCCTATATTGCAGATCCTATGGGCTATAGCATTAACGAAGAGGATTGGCAGGATTTGTACCAGAATCGGGCTAGAGATTTTACTACTACCTTTGCTTTGGGACAACCTGATGCCAAGGATATTGGCTTTGATGGCAGCAGAGAGCCTAGATTCTTTAGTAATGCCGTAGAGGAGCCAGGCTTCCAGGATGAAATTCTCAAGGAGGAGGCGCCTATAGAGGCACCAGTTCAGGAACATCATACTCTGTCTGTACAGGTAGCCGATTTGGCTGGTTTAAAGGCTGCCTGCAGCAATGGGGCGGATGTAGTTTATTTGGCAGGCGAGGTATTTAAGCCCAAAAGACCTTGGACTATGAAGGAAATTCAGGAGGCCATTGAGATTGCCCATAGCAGCAATGTAAAGGTAGTTATTAGCACACCTCGTACCACCATGCGGAGAGAATGTGGACAGCTAGAGCAGTTCCTGACCACTGTCAGCAAGCTGGGGCCAGATGGACTTCTGGTTAGCAATCTGGGTTCGTTGAAGCTGGCTCAGGAATATACAGATTTGCCAGTCCAGGCAGATTTTTCCTTCAATCTTTTCAATCATATGGCAGCCTCCTTCCTGAAAAAGAATGGACTGGTAATGGGTACTGCTTCCTTTGAGCTGGCCTATGGACAGCTTAAGGAGCTGGTGGAGAAATCTCCATTGCCAATTGAGGTTGTAGTTCATGGTAGCTATGAGTCCATGATTTGCGATCACAATTTTGTATCCATGCAGATGCCATACCACCATCTCAGCAATCCTGAGCTGATGGAGAAGCACTATGCCTTGAAGGATTCTGTAGGACAGCTTCATAGCCTGCGCATGGATCAATTTGGCAGAACCCATATCCTCTTTGCCAAGGATTTGTGTTATTATCCATATTTAGAGAAGCTAAAGGGAGTAGCTTCTTATCGTATTGAGGCCAAGGATTATGAGCCAGAGCTGGTGGGAGAGCTGACTAGCGCTTATCGCAAGGCATTGGATAATCTGTCTGCTGGTAAGGATTTCTTGAATCAGGAAGATTTTGCAGCTATGCAGAAATCAGGCCCTCGTCAGCTGGGTATTGGCGTTTATAGATTCCGTCAGTCTCAGAATTCATTGTAATCTAAATAAAGGATAATAGGAGAGTTTATTATGTCTTTGGAGAAGCCTATTGGCCCTGAGGCCATTTTGGAGAAAAAGAAAAAGTATATTATGCCTTGTCTGGCTCATTTTTACAAGGAGCCTAGACAGTTCGTCAAGGGCGAAATGCAGTATCTCTTTGATAGTGAAGGGCGGAAGTATCTGGATTGCTTCGCTGGTGTTTCCGTTATTAACTGCGGTCACTGCAACCCTGAGATAAATGCAGAGGTAGTAAAGCAGGTGCAGAGTCTGCAGCATGTGTGCAATACCTACCTTACAGAGAATTTTGTTAATCTGGCAGAAAAGCTGGCAGAGGTAACTCCCGGGGATTTGCAAAAGACTTTCTTCTGCTCTACTGGTACTGAGGCTAATGAGGGAGCTTTGCTGTTGGCTTCCATATACACTGGTAAGGATGAATTTATTGCCCTGCGGAATGGTTTGCACGGTCGCACCAAATTAACCATGAGCCTGACTGGCATTCAGATGTGGCGTACAGATCCACATCCTTGTGGCGGTATTCATTTTGCACCTAATGCTTATTGCTATCGCTGTCCTTTGGGAAAGAAGTTCCCAGAGTGTGATTATGCCTGTGCAGATGCGGTAGATGATTTGATCCGCACTGCTACCAGTGGTCAGCCAGCAGCTCTGATTGCAGAGCCAATTCAGGGCAATGCAGGTATTGTTACTCCACCAAAGGGGTATTTCAAGCGGTTGAAGGAGATTCTGGCAAGTCATAATGCTTTGTTGATTATTGATGAGGTGCAGACTGGTTTTGGTAGAACTGGCAAGATGTTTGCCATAGAGAATTTTGATGTGGTGCCAGATATTATGACTATGGCCAAGGCCTTAGGCAATGGTGCGCCAATTTCTGCCTTTACGGCTTCTGCCAAGATCGCTGATACCTATACTAAGCCAGGTGCCTCCACCTTAGGCGGCAATCCTGTTTCATCTATAGCTGGTTTAGGGGTGCTGAAGTATATTCAGGAGCATAATCTGATGGAAAATGCTCAGGCAAGAGGTCAGCAGCTTTATGATGGCCTGGTAGAGCTGCAGAAGAAGCATCCTATTATTGGCGATATTCGCGGTATCGGCTTGATGCGAGGAGCGGAGTTCGTCCATGCTGACAAATCTCCTGCTCCGGAAGAGCTGGAAATGGTACTGGAAGAAATGAAAAATAGAGGTTTCATTATTGGCAAGAATGGTGTAGCAAGAAATGTTATGGCTTTCCAGCCACCTTTGGTTATTACAGAGGCAGATGTGAACAATGTGTTGAACACTCTGGAAGATGTACTAACCCAGTTTAAGTTGTAAAATGACTAGGAAAAAGGACAGTGAGTTGAGAAATTCTCAAAACACTGTCCTTTTCAAATTTAAAAATATTGTTATATCAGGCTGTATCTAGCCAAGGTACTGATAAAGCTGATAGCCAAGGAAAATAGCAATATACAGTACAATGATTTTTTCTACCTTGTACATAATCCGGCGGATGGAGCCTTGGAGAATGCGATACAGCATAAATCCGCCAATAGCTCCATAATCAACGCCGTTCATATAATGTCCACTGATATGGGTAATAATATAGTCTAACATGGAACCTCTTATTTTTCTGCTTAGTGACAGCTATGATTGCTGCCGCAGCCGTGACTGCCACAGGTATGGCCCTCCTGGCCATGCTGATGGTCATGGTGGCTGCACTGTACATTAGGGTTAAATTGTAAATTATTTTCCAGCAAAGCCTGTACAGCTGCATCCGCATCTCCGGCAACTCCACCATAGAGTTTGATACCTGCCTGAGCCAAAGCATTCTGAGCACCGCCGCCAATACCACCGCAGATAAGGGTATCAATGCCGTGCTCCATAAGGAAGCCTGCCAAAGCACCATGACCACTGCCAGCAGTGTCTACAACCTGGCTGGAAGTAATCTGATGGTTCTGAATCTCATAAACCTTGAACTGGGAGGTGTGGCCAAAATGCTGAAAAATCTGGCCGTTTTCGTAAGTAACTGCAATTTTCATAGTCAATTCTCCTTTCCTCTTTGAAATGAAATATTATTTTATGGCTGTATATTACAACCACAACGACGTAAGTTGGTCAAAAAATATCCCCTCTGAATAATTCAGAAGGGCATATTCCTTCACTGGGGCTGGAGGGGAGAATAAATCCCTGCAAAAAAGATATATCTTCCCCATCCAAAAGCAGCAAGCATCACAGCAGGCTGCTTCGGTGCGTGACAACGACAGACAACGGCGTTGCACCACCACCAGTGTTTTCTTTATTATACACGAAATTCATGAAAATTTCATTAAAAATTATCCTGTATACAAGGTTATATATCTAAACAAAAGTAAAAAAAGAGTGTATAATATATTTCATGTGGCAATAACTGGCTGGAACGAATTGCAGCAGTTGTAGCAAAAGTATCTATTTACGGAGGGATTTCATGAATACACCACGCCTGGGGCATATACATTTTCTCAATGTACTGCCTCTGACCTATGGCCTAAATACTTTGAATTTGAAGGATGGTATCCAGCTAAAAAATGGCGTGCCAGCAGTAATGAACAATGATTTGCTGACAGGGAGACTGGACGCCAGCGAGGTTTCCTCGATTGTATATGCGCGGAACTATGAGGATTTGCTGATTTTGCCAGACCTTTGTGTAAGAGCTGATGGGCCAGTACAGAGTATATTGCTGGTATCCAGGAAGCCTATAGAGGAAATCAATGAGGATAAGATTATTTTAACAGCCCAGTCAGCTACGGCTCATTGTCTATTGAAAATTATTATGGCCAAGGCTTATGATGCTAATCCTCATTATTATATACGGAATTTAACTCCAGCCAGCCCAGTGCCGGGAGATGCCACTGCATCCCTGCTGATTGGTGATGATGCTTTGTATGTTTATCATCACAAGGATAAGGAAAATTTCTATTATTATGATTTGGGCCGGGAGTGGAAAAAGCTTACGGATCGCTGTATGGTTTATGCTGTATGGGCTGTAAACAGGGATTATGCTCAGGCTAATCCTCAAGGCGTACAGCTGCTTTATGATAGACTTTATCAGTCCTTGAATGAAGGGGTAAGACACAAGCAGGAAGCGATCAAGGGTATCATTAAGGAGCGGCCATTTACAGAGGCTCAGGTTGCCGAATATATGAATGTTATCAAATGGAATCTCACAGAGGAATATATTGATAATCTGCGGGTATTCTATGACTTGGCCTATGAACAGCATTTGATACCTCGTAAGCCTCGTATTCGGGTAGCTGAGGTTAACCGTTGATTCTATAAGGGACGGTTTTGGAAAAAGAAAATCCCTGTACAAACTGGCTAAGTTTCGGTTTGTGCAGGGATTCTTGCGCTTTGCCCTATGAAATTATTTAGCTGGTTTTTTCTTGTCTCTATACCAGAGGTAAATATATACTGCCAGAGCAATGGTAAAGGCAGTAACGCTGGTCATCTGGGCGGATTTAAAGATGCCGAAAACCAGGTTGGTGTAGTCTCCTCGGAGATATTCCAAAAAGAAGCGGGCTGTGCTGTATAGCATAACATACAGTGCAAAAGCCTGTCCCTTAGCATGGGGAAAAGCACGGTAGAGAAGCAGCAAGCCAAAAATAACAAAATCCAGCTGGCCCTCCCAGATTTCTGCTGGCCAAAGGGGTTGGGCACCGTAGGTATGATAGGCCAAGGTGGTTTCAGGATAAAGAATGCCAAAATTACTTCCTGTTGGAGCACCGAAGGCATCACCATTTAGCAAATTGGCACAGCGGCCTAGACCTTGGCCAAAGACAATGGCAGGGGCGCAGATATCCATCATAGCAGGAATATCAATTTTGTGTCGCCAGCAATAAAAAACTCCAGTGGCCACGCCTAGAACAACGCCCCCTTGAATGGCCATGCCTCCCTGCCACACATTAAGGATTTCTGTGAGATGGTGCTGATAATAGCCCCAGTCAAAGAAAAAAACATCCCATAGTCTGGCTCCCAGCAATCCTGCCATGCCGGAATAAATACACATATCCGGTATATGGTCATGCCAGCGTCCATCCTGCTTGGCTAGAAAATAGGCTACAGAGGAAGCTAGAATAATGCTTAGACTAAGTACCAGTCCATAAGCTCGCACGGGAAAATCTCCGATATAAAATAAATATTGATGCATTGCCAAAACCTCACAATAAAGAAAAATATACAAACCGTGTTTTATTTTAGCAGATTGCATTGAAAAAAAACAGCAGTTATTTTATGACAAAAAATTTTTTCTCATGTATGACGAGGTGTCCGATGTCCCATACCTCTATAGGTGGCGGGAAGCTGTGCTACTGACAGGGTGGAGCTAATATCTCCACCCTCGTCGAAACCCCATTGAAAGAAAATGAAAAAATCATTTTCTTTGAATAATTTAGGGGTTATAATAAAAAGACAAGTCTAATATTTAGGAGCAGAAATTAATGAAAATGATTGTAGGTCTGGGAAATCCAGGCAATGAATATGCGGGCACCCGTCACAATGTAGGCTGGATGCTGGTGGATGCTCTGGCAGAGCATTTGGGTATCAATGAGTGGCGCAGTCGGGAAAAGGGTATGGTGGCTGAAGGTCGTATTGGCAGTGAAAAGATTTTGCTGGTGAAGCCTCTTACCTATATGAATAACAGTGGTGAATGTGTCGGTCCTTTGATGCGTTGGTACAAGCTGGAGCCAGAGGACATCATGGCAGCCCATGATGATATGGACATTCCCATAGGTACAATTCGTATCCGCAAAAAGGGCAGCGCTGGTGGCCACAATGGCATCAAATCCTTGCTCAGTCATATTGGTTCAGAGAATTTTGGCCGTTTGCGGATTGGTATTGGCCGGCCTCAGCCAGGCTGGAGCGTTATCAATCATGTGCTGGCTAAGTTTAACGACCAGGAGCAGGAGGAAATAGGAGATGCTATCAAGCAGCTTATTCCTGCTGTAGAGTGTATGGTTTTGGAAGGCCCAGATATGGCTATGAACAAGTTCAATCCGAAAAAGGTTAAAAAGGCCAAAAAAACTGGGGAGGAAAAGGCTCATGACTAAGAAGCAGAAAAACAGCAATGCTGGCAAAAAACATATTAGAAACCAGCAGGATATGATATATGCTCTCTATGCAGATGAAAACGGAGAGATTTTCGATGCCCCTGGCATTGGAGCAGTAGGCCGTTTTGGCGATGAGATACGGCCTTTGACACCAGAGGATTTGATTCCTCTGCCAGATAGTGCTGACCTGATGTATCTGCCAGACCGTCAGGCTTTAGGTGTAGATGAGGAGGGCAATATTCTGCCCTTGACTGGTCAGGCTGTATCTGCTATTTTGCCTGCAGGCTATACCAGAACCCTGTTGCCAGGCTTTCAGCTTATGGAGGAAGCCTCCCAGCTGCCTTTATATGGCTATACCGCGGTAGCTGTTTATCAGGATCAGCTGTATGCAGCTGCCATTTATACAGATGAAAATCACAAATGGGACCCAGAAAATTACAATACACCGGATTTAAAGAAATTGGTAAAAAGAGTTAAAAAGGATTTGCCTAACAATCCTTTGGTAGAGCATTTGGCCAATTGTTCTCTGGAATGGCATTGCTGTACGGCAGAGAATCTTTTCTACCGCCGCTGGGAATGTGGTATTCCAACCTCGCCAGTATGTAATGCCAACTGTTTTGGCTGTATTTCCTTGCAACCGGCGGAATGTTGTCCTTCCCCTCAGGAACGGATAAAATTCCGACCTACGCCAGAGCAAATTGCTGAGATAGGTTTATATCATCTTCAAACAGCCCCAGAGGGAATTATTAGTTTTGGTCAGGGCTGTGAGGGAGAACCTTCTCTGGCAGCTGTTAATATTAGTCAGGGAATCCGCCTCATTCGCCAGCAGACTGACAAGGGGCAGATAAATATCAACACCAATGCAGGCTATACAGAGGGTATTCGTCAGATTGTGGATGCAGGTCTGGATACCATGCGGGTAAGCATTATCAGCGCCCTGCCAGAAAGCTATGCTGCCTATTATCGCAGCAGTTATCAGCTGGAGAATGTGAAGGAATCTATTCGTTATGCTTTGGACAAGGGAATTTATGTATCTCTGAATATGCTGTATTTCCCAGGCTTTAATGATAGAGCTCAGGAGCTGGCTGGTTGGTTGGAATTTTTCCGGGAACTGCCAGTGCAGATGATTCAGGTACGCAATCTGAATATAGATCCAGATGCTTTTTTAGAAATTATGCCAGAAGCTCAGGGAGAAATTTTGGGAACTAAGGCCTTTTTGGCAAAGCTGCATCAGGAATTTCCAGATATGGTAATTGGCAGTTTCAGCCATTATGTAGAGGAATAGGGAATAAGAAAATTTTTCATATAAAAAAAGGATTTTAGCAATTTGTGTAGAATAAAGATACTAATGGTTTGAGTAAATATAATAAATCGGAGGAATTGTTATTATGGACGAGAGAGATTGGGAAGAGTTTAAAGCAAAGCTGAAGCGCAAGACTGAAATTGATTTGGATTTGTACAAGGCACCTCAGATGCAAAGACGTATTATGAATCTGGCCCGTCGTAATGGCTACGATAAATATAGCGCCTATTTTGACAAGGTTGTACAGGATAAGGATGATTTTGCTGCTTTTATTGAGTATCTGACCATTAACGTATCTGAATTTTTCCGTACCCCGGACAAATTCGCCAAGCTGGAGACAGATGTTATTCCAGAGCTGATGAAGCGTTCTTCTCGACTGAATATTTGGAGTGCAGGCTGTTCAATTGGAGCAGAGCCATATTCTTTGGCTATGATTCTCAATGATATGACACCAAATACCCGTCATCGGATTTTGGCTACGGATTTGGATATTGAGATTTTGGCCAAGGCCAAGGCTGGTGTTTATAACGAAAATGAGCTAAAGGCTATGAGTGAGGCTAGAAAGTCCAAGTACTTTACCAGACAAGGGGATAAGTATGCGGTAAGCCCTGATATTAAACAGCGTATTGAGTTTAAGCGTCATAATCTGTTAAAAGATCCTTTTGAAACTGGTTTTGATTTGATTCTTTGCCGCAACGTGGTTATTTACTTTACGGAGGAAGCCAAGGATCAGCTTTATGCCAATTTCTTTAAGGCTCTAAAGCCAGGCGGTATTCTCTTTGTTGGGGCAACAGAGGCTATCCTTAATTTCCGCAAGCTTGGCTATACCAGCTATCAGCCATTCTTTTACCAGAAACCATTCTAAGTTTTAGGAGATGATTAAGTGATAGCTAACCCAGCTATAGAGCAAATGAGCAGGGAGGATATGTCTGAACTGCAATTAAAGAAGCTGCAAAAACGCATAGAATGGGCTATGGAAAAAAGTGCTTTCTATTATAGAAAGTTTACAGATGCAGGAGTTGGCAGGAAGGATATAAAATCTCTGGAGGATATGGCCAAGCTGCCATTTACAACTCTGGATGAGCTGCAGAATGTTTCAATTTACAATCTGTTGACCTTGCCTCTCAGTGCGGTTTTGCGGATTTCCCGCCTAGGCTATAATAATAGCTTTATAAAAATGTACACCAATGGTGATTTGGCTTATCAAATTGAAATGATGACCAGAGTATTGGTGGCTCAGGGCTTAAACAGTGCTGCTGTGGCAGGACTGTTAGGTGAAGCTTCAGACAGCAGATTGATGGATGTACAATATGCTCTGGAGAATATGGGGGTTACCGTAGTTCTTTTAGGCAACAATCCTGAGAATATCAGAGAGCTAATGACTACCTGTCATGTGGATGTGTTGATTAGCGATTTTAAGCAGGTTATGCAGTTGGTGGTTATGTTGCAGGCTAGCAATATTTCTGCTGATGATTTGTTCCTGCCTAAGATTATCTGTATGGAGGAGGGCTTGCAGAACCCTAATCATATTTATATTGAGCAACGCCTGCAGGCAGAGACTGCTATGGTGTATAATTCTCCAGCCTTGGGTTGTGGTGGTATTATGTTCCCTTGTCAGGAGGGAGAGGGTTTTCATATTCAAGAGGATTATTTTTATCCTGAAGTAGTGGAATATGGTACAGATAGAGTTATTACAGAGCCACACAAGGCTGGTGAGCTGGTTTTGACACCGCTGGCAGCGGAGGCTATGCCTATATTCCGCTATCGCACTGGTCAGGTGGTTATGCGTCTGGATGACCCATGTCCTTGTGGCCGTACTTTGACCCGGTTGGCTAATCCCACAGAATATGCAGGGGTAGTATGGCAGGCTATGCCATAATTCAAAATTTACATTTAGGGGGCTGAATTACAAAATGTAACAGCCCTCTTTTTTTACACTGGAGGTTAGAATATGCTGGAGATTGTTACAGGGCGGACAGGCAGTGGCAAAACCGCGCTATGTTTAGAGAGAATTGAGGAAAAGCTGTTGGGGGAGCCAGCAGGCCAAAAAATTATTTTACTGTTGCCAGAGCATATGACCTACCGGGTGGAGCGGCAGCTGGCTTCCTTGCTGGCCAAGAAGGGACGGGGCTTTAGCAGCTGCTATATCTACGGCTTTCGTCGTTTTGCCTATCAGGTTTTGCAGGAAACTGGAGGAGCCTTGGAGCCTGGTTTAACAGAGCTGGGACGGCATCTGCTTTTGAAGAAGCTATTGGATAAAAGATTGGCAGATAAGGATAGTCAGGGGCTGCAGGCCTTTGTCAAGGCTGCCAGACAGCGGGGCTTTGTGGGGGAATTGTCAGATATTATCAATGAAATGAAAAGCTACTGTATTTCTCCGGAAAACCTGTTACAGCTTTCTGAAACCATTGGCGAGGCTAACAGCCGGTTACAGTGTAAGCTTCTGGACATGGCCAGCATCTATGGGGATTTTAATGAGGCTATGGCAGGCCGTTACAATGATGGCAAGGATATTATGGCCAAATTGGTGGAAAAACTGCCTCAGTCCCAGTTGGTTAAGGGAGCAGAGCTTTGGCTGGATGGCTTTTTGTTTTTTAATCCTCTGGAAAAACAGATTCTTAATCAATTATTTGATTTGTGCAGTGATGTTCATGTGAATTTGACTATGGATACCACGGGGCTGCAGGCTGGTGTTCCTTTTGACTACCTGCCTCGAGAGGATATTTTTTATCGCAGCTGTCAGACGAGAAATTATCTGTTGGAGCTGGCATCTAACAAGGAAATGTCTGTAGAGGAACATTTTCTAACTGGGGGCAACAGATATGGCAATCCTGCGCTCAAGGCTATGGAGGCTCAGTGGATGAACCATCATATTAGGCCTTGGCAGCCGGGGCATCCAGATTATCAGGGGCCAGCTCAAAATATAAAAATTGTGGAGGCAGCGGCACCAAGGTTGGAGCTGGAGGCTATGGCAGCAGAGATTGTGCGTCTGGTGCGGGAAAAAGGCTGCAGATGGAGTGATATAGGAATTTTGCTGCGGGATGAGGAGGGTTACGGCTTCCTGACAGAGCTGGTTTTGCAGGAATATGGCATACCTTTCTTTAATGCGGCTAAAAGACAGGGAATTAAGCATCCCCTGGCAGAGCTGATTCGTTCAGCCCTAGCTATTTGTATCAGTCGCCAAGGCTGGAGCTATGAAAATGTTTTTCGTTGTTTAAAAACAGGATTTTTTAAGGAAGCCTGTAATTTGCTGTCTGATGAATTGGATGAGCTGGAGAATTATGTGCTGGAATTTGGCATTCGGGGACGGAAAAGATGGATTCAGCCAGAGCCTTGGCAGTATATGCGCCGTTATAGCTTAGAGACAGAGGATATAGATGAAAAGGAAAAGGAGCGGGCAGAAAGAGCTGATAGATGTCGTTTGCGGGTTGTGAAGCCTTTGGAGTCTTTGCAAAAGCAGTTATCTCAGGCAGGAGATTTGGCAGGTCTAGCTGAGGCGGTTTACAATTTTCTTATGGAGCTGCAGGTACCGGTACAGTTGGAGCGGATGTCTAAGGAGGCAGAGCTGCAGGGGGATTTGGCTGGGGCTAGGGAGCATCAACAGCTTTGGACTGCTGTTATGGAGCTGCTGGATCAGATTGTGGAGCTAGGTGAGTTTTCCCCTCAGGACAGATTGTTGGAATTTGCCAATGTTATGGAGGAAGGACTGGATAACATGGTTATTAGCCTCATACCTCCTGGCTTGGATTATGTCAGCATTGGTTCTTTTGACCAAAATAGCATGGAAAATCTGGCGGCAATTTTTATACCGGGAGCTAATGCAGGCACCATGCCTCGGCGTTCCAGCGAAAATGTGATTCTGTCTGATGGGGATAGAATCCATATTAATCAGGTACAGACAGATAATAAACATCTTTCTATTATTGGTCAGGAAAACAGCTTTAATGAGGCTTGGCTGTTGTACAAGGGCTTTAATGAGGCTGGCAGCTACTTGTGGATATCCTATGCCCTTTCTGATGATGAGGGCAATGGCCGGGAGCCGGCACCACTTTTGCGTTGGGTGAGACGCCTGCTGCCAGAGGTAAAGCTGTGGCAGATTTTGCAAAGTGATGGCTTTGTGGCAGAGGGGCATCAGGCTGTATCAGGTCTAGGCAAAGCCTTGGGGCGTTGCCGGGATTTAGGGGCTATGGAGGGCAAATGGTATGGTGTCTACAATTGGCTGGTACAGCATAGTGATCAAGGCTTGGCTCATTCCTTGGCTTTGTTACAGCAGGGATTGTCCAGCAAGCGGGGAGATGATGCCCTGCCAGCAGATTTATCACGGAAACTTTTTGCCCCTAAGGGCTGGCTGAGAGGCAGTGTGACCAGATTGGAGCGGTATAATAGCTGTCCTTTCCAATATTATGTGCAATATGGTCTTAAATTGCAGGAGAGACGCATTAGTGAATTTAGTAATCCAGAGCTAGGCACCTTGCTACATGGTGTATTGCGGGAATTTGGCCAGGAGCTAAAGAACCAAAATCGTCGTTGGAGTGATGTTTCGGAGGCAGAACAGCGGCAGATGTGTCATGAAATCTTGCATCGTCTGGCGCCAAAACTGGGAAATAATGTTATCTTTCAGCGTAAGCAGTTGGAGGCTAGACTAAGGCGTATTGAAAATACAGCAGCTTTTGCCCTCCAGAGACTGTGCGCCTTTGATGCAGTCAGCCAGCTTCATCCAGAGTATTTTGAGGAAGGGTTTGGCAGTATGGCCAAGGATGCCAATCAAAGAGCTTTGTCTCTGGTGTACAAGCTGTCCTCTGGGGACAAATTGTCTCTCAATGGTCAGATTGACCGCATAGATATGACAGAGGATGGCCGTTATTTTATGGTTATGGATTACAAGACAGGCAATGCGGCTATTAATATTATGGATGTATACTACGGTATCAAGCTGCAGCTTTTAACCTATTTGCTGGTAACCAAGCAATTTCTCTCGGCTCAGCAGGGAGAGGAGGCTTTGCCTGTAGGTATGTTATATTATTTTCTCAAACAGCCTAGAGCCAGCTTAGCCAGTCATGGAGAGAGCCAGCAGGAGGTTATAGATGCCTTGGAGAAAAAGCTGTTAATGCCAGGCTGGATTGTGGCTGATAAGGAGCTGGTAAAGCTGATTGACAGTACCTTGTCTCAGCCTGGGGCCAAAAGCCGTTTTATTCATGCTACTATGAAAAAGGGTGGGGATTTAATGTCCAATGCCACCTATTTGCGTCAGCCACGAGAGTTGGAGCTTTTGCTGGAATATGTGGAGGAACTATTACAGCACACAGGCCGAGATATTTTGGCGGGAAGAATTGCACCAGTGCCTTACAGAAATCGGGAAGGACACAGTACCTGCGAATATTGCAATTATCGGGCTATCTGTGGCTTTGATGCTCAGCTGGAGGGCTTTGGTTATCGACGTGTAGTCCAGCAGGGGGATAAGGAATTTATGGAGAATATTGAAGCAGAGCTGTCTCAGCAGAGAGGCAATCAAGCTGATAAGGAGGAAATTTAATGGGCTGGACCAAGGAGCAACAGCAGGCTATTGACCTGGATAATAAAAATATATTGGTGTCTGCCGCCGCCGGCTCTGGCAAAACTGCTGTGCTGGTAGAGCGAGTGGTAAGCCATTTGCTGCGTCCTTTAGAGGAGAATATGCCGGAGGCAGAAAAGCCCTGGAGCGTGGATGAATTGCTGGTAGTAACCTTTACCAAGGCGGCTGCGGCGGAAATGAGTGACCGTATTGGCCAGCGGCTGCAAAAGGCTATTGCCCAGGAATTGGAAAATACCCCGCCTAATAAGGCTCTGATTAGCAGGCTGCAGCGGCAGATTATACTTTTGGCAGGAGCCTCCATATCCACCATAGATTCCTTTTGCCAAAGCATTATCAAAAACAATTTTGCTGACATAGATTTGGACCCTAGATTCAGGGTGGCCAATGAAAATGAGCTGATATTGCTGCAACAGGAGGTTCTGGATGAGATTTTTGAGAATCGCTATGCACAGGGAGATGCTCTCTTAGAGGAGTTTGGGGAAAAGTACGGCACGGATAGAGGGGATGACCAGCTTTATAATATTGTCTTGAAGCTTCATGACCAGTCCAGAAATCAGCCTTTTCCTGAACATTGGCTTCGCCAGCTGGTAGAGGCCTACAGTCCCGTTGATGAAAAAAAGTCTCCTAAAAACCATTTACAGGATTATACCCTGTGGTGGCAGATGATTTATAGCGGTTTGCAGCAGCACATGGCTAAGGCAATGGCAGCCAGAGAGAAATTTTACCAGCTGGTGGAGCAGGTGGATGAGCCTAAGACTAGAGCCAAATATGATGAACGGCTGGATCGGATAGACAGTATTCTCAATGGTATTAATGAATCCTTGGACAAGGATTGGCAGGATATTTATGATGCCTTTCGGGTGCTGGATTACAAGGAAACCAAATTTATTAATATGCCAGGGGGGAAGCTGGATGTAGATCCTGATTTGCGGGAATCTATTAGGAAAGCTAATGAAAATGTAAAAACGGCTGTAGAGCAGATGCGGAAGGATTTTGTGCTGGATCCAGAGGACATTATGCTGGAGGATTTGGCCAAGCTGTATCAGGATGCAGAGGCTATTGTAGAATTGGTGCTGGAATTTAATCAGGCCTACAAGGCAGCCAAGAAAGAGCGGAATATTATTGACTATGGTGATATGGAGCATTATGCCCTACAGCTGTTAATGGCAGAAGGCTCCACCCCAGACCATATTCAGCCCTCTGAGGCGGCTCTGCAGCTGCGGCAGAAATACCGTGAAATCATGGTGGATGAATATCAGGATACTAATCAGGTACAGGATACCATTGTGTCCTTGATTGCAGGAGAGAATCAGGGGAATCTCTTTATTGTAGGAGATGTAAAGCAGAGCATATATGGCTTCCGTTCCTCAGAGCCTGCCCTGTTTATGGATAAATATGAAAAATATGATAGTGGCAACGAGGCCCAGCAGTTAATTACTCTTGGGCGGAATTTCCGCAGTCGGCAGGAAATCCTTTCTGCTGTAAATTTTGTCTTTGCCCAATTAATGACTACAGAGCCGGCGGAAATTGATTATGACCAAAGAGCCATGCTAAATCCAGGGGAGCCTTATGGTTATGAACAAGGGCCGGAGCAGGGAGAGGTATTCCCTGTGGACAAGGCTGTGGAGCTGGATATTATTATGGAGCAGGGCTTGGAGGAGGCTCAGGATGACCAGGAGGAAGTTCAGGAGGAAGCACAGGAGGAGTTAAAAAGCTTCCAGCTGGAGGCACAGCATATTGCCACCCGTTTGCTGGAGTTAAAGAATTCTGGTTATTTGGTTTTTGACAAATCTCTGGCTCAGGGGGAGAATAACGGCTATAGGCCAGTGCGCTGGCGGGATATGGTGATTTTGCTGCGGGCTGCCTCTGCCAAGGCAGAGATTTTGCAGGAAATTTTTCAGTTAAATAATATTCCTGTTTTTGCGGCTGTAGATGGGGGATATTTCCAAACCACAGAGATACAGGTGGTAACCAGTGTTCTGTCCATTATTGACAATGCCATGCAGGACATCCCTTTGGCGGCGGTGCTTTATTCGCCTATTGTGGGGTTGACAGCTCAGGAATTGGCTCAGATAAGGCTGGCTGCTGAGGGACAGAATCTCTATCAGGCCTTGATACAGGCTGGTTGTCCAGAGTCTGAGCTGGAACTGTCTCTCAAGGATAGGATAGGTGTATTTCTGGAGAAGTTAAGCCGTTGGCGGCAGCAGGCTCGCTCTATGGGGGTGCCGGAGCTGTTGTGTCAGATTTATCAGGATACAGGCTACTATGATTATGTAGGCTGTATGCCGGGGGGGATTCTGAGGCAGGCCAATTTGCGCATGTTGATAGATAGAGCCAGGGAATATGAAAATACCAATTATCGAGGCTTATTTAGATTCCTTAGCTTTGTAGAAAAAATCAAAAGCATGGACACAGACCTTTCTGTAGCTAGAACTCTGGGAGAAAATGAGGATGTGGTCCGTGTGATGACAATTCACAAATCCAAGGGCTTGGAATTTCCTATTGTAGTGCTGGCAGATATGGCTAAAAGATTTAATATGAATGATCTGAAAGAGCCAGTTCTGGTACACAAAAAGCTGGGGCTGGGCTTGCATAATATAGATACGATAAAATCTGTATCCTATCCTTCTTTTGCCAGATTGGCGGTAAAGGCAGGTATTCAGAAGGAAATCAAGGCAGAGGAACTGCGGGTTCTGTATGTGGCTATGACTAGAGCCAGGGAAAAACTGATTATTACAGGCAGGGTAGCCAATGGTCAGAAGTCGGTGGAAAAGTGGTGCCAGTATCGTAATTATAGCTGTCAGGACAAAGCTTGGCAGGATGAATTGCCTCGTCAGACCTTGCCAGCCTATGGCATTAGTCAGGCTAATTCCTATTTGGATTGGGTAGCTTCAGCTGTGGCAAGACACCCAGAGGCAGGTCAGGCCTTTGCTCAATTTGAAGGCTTGACACCGGAACAATATGGACAAGGATTAGGCTATATGCAGGTGGCTATGGGCCGGGAAAGCCAATGGCAGGTGCATCTTATTCCTGCCGGGGATATTTGTCAACCCGGGATGGAGGCCGAGGCTAGCAAGGAGATTTTGGAAAAAGTAATTGCCGGCGAGTTATTGCCAGCAGAGGAGATATGGACACAGCGCATTAATAGGGTGCTGGATTGGCAGTATGATTTTCAGGGTACAGAGAAGGTGCCAGCCAAGCTATCTGTTTCAGAGCTAAAAAGGCGCTTTGGCAGGGAGCTGGAGCAGGAGGGCACTGATTACGAATTGTTGTGGACAAAGGATACTGGCACAGAGAATGCTACTGAGGGAGGTCTGTCTCCTGAACAGCAAAGAGAATATAATTATCCAAGGCCTGTATTCCTCCAGCGCCAGCAGGAGGGCAGGCAGGTATCCCGCAGTACAGAATATGGTACGCTGATGCACAGTGTTATGCAGCATCTGGATTTGACTCAGGGGCTGGATAGGGCTGGTGTGGAGAAACAGCTGGAGGAAATGGTATATAGGGAGATTATCACTCAGGCTCAGCTGTCAATGGTTAATACGCCTCAGGTAGCAGGCTTTTTTGCTTCGCCGCTGGGACAGAGAATGCTGCAGGCTGATAAAATATGGCGGGAGATGCCCTTCTGCCGTATGCTGCCAGCAGAGCGTTATTTCTCAGAGGTACGCACGCCAGAGGCAGAGATTTTTAATCAGGGTGTTATTGATGTACTGTTTCAGGAAAAGGGGAAGCTGGTATTGATAGATTATAAAACGGATAGAAATACCAATGCTCATCATGTGAAACAGCTCTACAGCCTGCAACTGGAGCTATATAGCCAGGCGGTGGAATCTGTTCTGAACAGCAAAGTAGCAGAAAAATATCTTTATATGCTGCGGGATGGCAGTATTGTTAAGGTGTGAACCTAGGTTTATTTTTTCATTGTTTTCCAAAAATTTCCACAAGGCTATTGCTAAAGCCAGTGGCAATGATATAGAATATTTATGTTATCATTTTTTTAAACAAGTAAAGGATATAAGTAATATCCTGGGGTGCAGAGGCTTTGCTGCGCCCCCAGCAAGGAGAGGATTCAATATGGCTAAGAAAATTGTAGTAATTCCAGGTGATGGTATTGGCAGCGAGATTACCGATTCTGCCGTAGAGCTTCTGAAGAAAGTAGCAGAGAAGTTTTCTCTGGCACTGGAATATGAATACAAGGATGCTGGTGGTACTGCCTATGATAAATTTGGCACTCCTTTGCCAGAGGATACCTTGGAGGCCTGCAAGGCTGCTGACGGTGTGCTCTTTGGTGCTGTAGGCGGTGACAAATGGGATAATGTGGAGCCATCTCTGCGGCCTGAAAAGGCTATTCTTGGTCTGCGCAAGGGCTTGGGCTTGTATGCAAATCTGCGTCCAGTGAAGGTGGCAGATGCTTTGGTTGAATACTCTCCTTTGAAGCAGGAGCTGGTAAAGGGTGTAGATCTGGTTATTGTCCGTGAGCTGGTAGGCGGTATTTATTTCGGTGAGAAATGCGAGTCTGAGGCCTACAATGGCACTGAGCGGGCTTGGGATTTGGAGAATTACTCCATTCCAGAAGTACAGCGGATTGCCAAGCTGGCCTTTGAAACAGCCCGTATTCGTCGTGGCAAGGTAACTTCTGTAGATAAGGCTAATGTATTGGCTACCTCTCGTCTGTGGAGACGCACTGTAGCTCAGGTTGCTCAGGATTATCAGGATGTGGAGCTGAATAATCTCTATGTGGATAATTGCGCTATGCAGCTGGCAGTTCGTCCTACTCAGTTTGATGTTATTGTAACCGGCAATCTCTTTGGTGATATTCTCAGTGATGAGGCTGCTGTTATCGGTGGTTCCATTGGCATGATGCCATCTGCTTCCATTGGTGAGCTGACCAGCCTTTATGAGCCAATTCATGGTTCTGCTCCAGATATTGCTGGCAAGGGCATTGCCAATCCAGTAGGTACCATTCTTTCTGCTGCTATGCTGTTGAGATATTCTCTTAATGAGGAGGAGGCAGCTCAGGCTATTGAGACTGCTGTGGACAAGGCTTTGGCTGAGGGCTGGCGGACAGCTGATCTCTGGCATGAGGGCTTTAAGAAGGCAGACACCAAGACCATGACTCAGGCCGTTATTGCTAATCTCTAATAGAGGAGGAGCCATATATGAATGGAGCTCAGGTAATTGTGGAAATCCTGCGGGAGCAGGGTGTAGATACTCTTTTTGGCTATCCGGGAGGCATGATACTTCCTCTTTACGATGCCCTTTATGATGCAAAGGATATCAATCAGATTCTTACCACTCATGAGCAGAATGCGGCTCATGGAGCAGATGGCTACGCCAGAGCCACAGGCAAGGTGGGGGTGTGTATTGCCACCTCCGGCCCAGGGGCTACCAATCTGGTAACTGGCTTGGCTACCGCCTTTATGGATTCTATTCCAGTGGTGGCTTTTACAGGACAGGTAGATACCGACCTGCTAGGGAGGGATTCCTTTCAGGAAATAGATATTATGGATGTTACCATGCCTGTTACCAAGCATAATTACAAGGTAAAGGATCCTAAGGTGCTGGCTAAGGTGGTGCGGGAAGCTTTTCGCTTGGCCAAACATGGCAGACCAGGTCCGGTGCTGGTGGATATTCCCAAAGATATTTTATTGAATCCTGCGCCATTCTATGAGGATGATTATGTACCGAGAAAGCCGGGACAGCCAGATGCAGATTTCAAGATTTGCGTAGCTGAGGCAGCAGAGGTTATTTGTCAGGCTAAGCAGCCGGTAATTATTTCTGGCGGCGGTGTTATTAATGCGGGAGCTACAGAGGATGTTATTGCCTTTGCCGAGCACTACCATTTGCCTATTGTATTTACCTTGATGGGTATTGGCGGTGTTCCAGCAGAGCATCCTAATGTATTGGGCTTTGCAGGTATGCATGGCAACAAGGCTGCCAATAACGCTGTGGCCAATGCAGATTTGGTTATTTCTCTGGGCAGCCGTTTTGCCGATAGGCAGACAGGTAATCTGGATAAATATACTGCTGGCACCAAATTTATTCATGTGGATATTGATCCGGCGGAGATAGATAAAAATATTGCCAGCTCCATAGGCTTGGCAGGAAATATGCAGAATATCCTGAAAATGTTGAGTCAGCGGGAGCCATCCTCCAATTTAGATGAATGGTGGAAGCAGATTCGAGGCTGGCGCTGTGAATATGCCTATGATTATCATGTGTCCAGATTAACTGTGCCTTGGGCTATGCATTGCATTGCTAAGGCTGCCAGTGGACAGGAATATGCCTTTGCCACCGATGTAGGTCAGCATCAGATGTGGTGTGCCCTTCATCTAAGAGTGCAGGAGCCTAGAACCTGGTTTACCTCCGGCGGTTTGGGAACTATGGGTTTCGGTTTGCCAGCAGCTATGGGAGCCCAGGCTGCTTATATAGATGCCGGCAGTCAGCGGCGGGTTATTCATGTAGCTGGGGATGGCGGCATCAAAATGACTGGTAATGAATACTATACCATTGCCAGATTGAAGCTGCCGATTATTTCCATTATTGTGAATAATACCAGTCTGGGCATGATTCGCCAGTTGCAGAAGGTTAATTATCGGGAGAGATATATTGCTTGTCAGCTGGATTATCCTATGGATTATGCTGGCTATGCCAGAAGCTTCGGCATTGAGGCGGAGAATGTGGATAGTACAGAAGGATTTGCCACAGCCTTGAAGCATGCTATGGCAGAAAGACGGCCATATGTTATCGTTATGAACATCCATAGAAGCTTTGTGGAGCCTATGATTAAAGGTGGCGCCCGCATTAACGAATTTGTAGACTTTACAGATTAAAAATTGTCGTGGCATTGCCAGGGGAGTTTGCGCTAGTCCTAATGAGTAGTGAAAGCTGGAATGACAGTGAGAGATTTGTGCTCACTGTCATTTTTTTTAGGTTTTAAAATTTTTTTAAAAAAGTGTTGACAATGTGCGCTATATTCGCTATAATTTCAATTGTTGTCACGCAAGTGAGAAAACAGAATAACGGCCCGGTAGTTTAGTTGGTTAGAATGCCGCCCTGTCACGGCGGAGGTCAGGGGTTCAAGTCCCCTTCGGGTCGCCATTTTCTTCTCTTGTGTCAGCATGATGCGGAAATAGCTCAGTTGGTAGAGCATCACCTTGCCAAGGTGGGGGTCGCGAG
>ERZ1026776.149-NODE-149-length-54381-cov-23.702260_pt1 | contig 54381 bp, 43 predicted proteins | sample MGYA00380125_ERZ1026776 | MGnify/ENA primary metagenome ERZ1026776 (study PRJEB33269, sample SAMEA4719761) | human gut metagenome | biome: human-associated habitat; feature: organic feature; material: feces | place: Cameroon | collected 2013-10 ...
GCGTAGTGGACTTTCACCACCTAGTTATCGCCCATGCTGGGCGCACCACAAAAAGAGCCGCGCAAACGCGCGGCCCTTCAATACTCATCGAACTAAAATTATTTCTTACGAAGATTTACAGTTGTCGTATGCTTGCAATGCGGGCAGCAAGCCTTACCGCCGCCGGCATCACAGCCAATGCAGCCACCGGTTTTATGTGCCTTGATGACCTGCTTGGATGCCAAATACACACAACCAACAATAATCAGACCAATAATCCAGGTTGCCATACGAAACACCTCTTTTTATTTTGCATCAATGCTCATAACAGTCTCTTTATCATACTTTTTAGCAGGACGGAAGAGCAGATACAGGAACGCAATCAGGAAAACAACAGCCACGCCGGTACCGAAGCTGAACGCTTCACCGCCGACAAATACTCTGCCGAACTGGTAAACCATCAGGCAGATGCTGTAAGCATACAGGTTTTGGAAGAGGATAGTTGCCCAGGTCCATTTCTTGCTGTTCATCTCCTGGCTCATAGTGGAAATCGCTGCCAGGCAGGGAGAATCCAGCAGGTTGAACACCAGGAAGGAGAACGCTGCAACAGCACTCGGGAAGAACGCCATAACAGCAGTCCACAAATCAGGCTCATCCTCAGCTGCATCAGCCAAACCGGAGAGAATAGCCATCGTGCTGACGATAGACTCCTTAGCCACAAAGCCGGAGAAGGCAGCAGCCACAGCCTGCCAGCTGTCAAAGCCCAGAGGAGCAAAGATAGGAGCAAGACCATTACCGATGTAAGCAACAAAGCTCTTTTCGGTATCAACCATAGCAACAGAGCCTTCATCAATACCAAAGCTTGCCAGGAACCACATAACAACGCAGCACAGGAAGATAATAGTACCGGCTTTTTTCAGGAAGCCTGCAACACGCTCCCAGGTATGCAGCAGCACATTCTTGGCAGCAGGCAGATGGTACGGCGGCAGCTCCATAACGAACGGAGCAGGATCGCCGGCAAACAGCTCAGTCTTTTTCAGAATGATGCAGGCAGTAATAACAGCGAAGAAGCCGACAAAGTACATAATCGGCGCCATGTACCAGTCACCGCCCATAATAGCGCCGGAGAGCAACGCAATAACAGGCAGCTTAGCACCACAGGGGATAAATGTGGTAGTCATGATAGTCAGACGGCGGTCGGTTTCATTTTCAATAGTACGGGAAGCCATAATGCCCGGTACGCCACAGCCTGCAGAAATCAGCAGGGGGATGAAGCTCTTGCCGCTCATACCGAACTGACGGAAGAAACGGTCCATAATGAAGGCTACACGTGCCATATAACCGCAGTCCTCCAAAAAGCTCAGCAGCAGGAAGACAATAGCCATCTGCGGAGCAAAACCGATTGGTGCGCCAATGCCGCCGATAATACCGTCAACAACAAGAGATACCAGCCAATCCTCACATTCGGCAGCCTCCATGTGCTCCTGCACCCAAGGCTGAATCCATTCGCCGAACAATGTATCATTGGTAAAGTCAGTTACAACAGTACCGATAGTTTCTACAGCAATGTAGTAAACGAGGAACATGATAATCGCGAAAATCGGCAGAGCCAGGAAACGGTTCGTTACAATGCTGTCGATTTTATCGGAAATTGTCAGACCGGTGTGGCCTTTGACAACTGCATTGCTCATCAGCTCGCCAATGTAGTTATAACGCTCGTTGGTAATAATGCTTTCGGAATCATCATCCAGTGCTTCCTCGCAGGCTGCAACGATTTCTTCAATTTTAGCCTGCTCACCCTCGCTCAGGCCCAAAGCATCAGCAATTTTCTTATCACGTTCAAACAGTTTTACCAGAAGCCAGCGCTCGCTAATACCATGAACCTTATTGCCTGCTTCGCGGGCAATCGCAGTCAGAGCATCCTCAACCTCGCTGCAGAAGCGCATATATTTCGGTGCAGCACCGCCGACAGCTTTAATTGCTTTTTCGGCAGCCTCACCGGTGCCTTCACCCTGCAGTGCGGAGGTTTCCACAATCTCGCAGCCCAACTCGGCAGCCAGCTTAGCGGTATCAATCTTATCGCCGTTCTTGCGGACGATATCAATCATGTTCAAAGCAATAGTTACAGGATAACCCATCTCCATAACCTGAGTAGTCAGGTACAGGTTACGTTCGATGTTAGAGCCGTCAACCAGATTCAGTACGCCGTCAACATCATTTTGCAGCAGATAGTTACGGGAAACAACCTCCTCCAAAGTGTACGGAGACAAGGAATAAATACCGGGCAGGTCGGTAATAATTACATCATCATGACCTTTAAGGCCGCCTTCTTTTTTCTCTACAGTTACGCCGGGCCAGTTACCAACATATTGGTTGGAACCGGTCAAATCATTAAACATTGTTGTTTTGCCGCAGTTAGGGTTACCAATCAGGGCAATCTTGATCTGTTTCATCTTTTCCCTCCAAATTATTCTACAACGATGTGTTCAGCCTCGCCGTTACGCAGTGACAGCTCATAGCCACGTACTGTTACCTCCACCGGATCTCCCAGCGGTGCAACCTTGCGTACGAATACGCTCACACCCTTAGTCACGCCCATATCCATAATACGTCTTTTTACCGCACCCTCGCCAACGAGCTTGGCAACGGTAACTGTTTCACCAACAGGAACTTCTTTTAATGTTTTCATAACATCCTCCACTTGCATCAGATAAATATTTTGGCTGCCATCTGCTTGCTCAGGGCAATGCGGGCATCCTTCACATTGACGATAAGATTACCGTCAATTTCAGAAATAACAGTAACAGCTGAGCCTTCTACAAAGCCCAGGTTAGCCAGAAAGCGTTTGATTTCATCCTTGCCGCGAACAGCGCTGATTTTGTTAGTCTCGCCGCGACGGGCCATTAATAAAGGCATCATAATTCCCTCCAAAGAATTTGTTAGCAGATACTAACTTGATACGATTTTTTTAGTAGTTAGGCATTCCTAACTACTATTGAAAGTTTACGTCAGCTATAAAATTTTGTCAAGCATTTTTTGTTAAATCCTACGCTAATTTACAAAAATAGTTAGCTTATGCTGTCATGTTTACAAAAAATTATCGGCTGACTTTATAGTCAGCCGATGTAAACCAAATCAGCATATTAGCTATAGCTTTTTTATTATATCTTTTTGTAGAGAATGCGGATAGAATTCAGCACGCACAGCAGCGATACACCGGTATCCGCAAAGACTGCCGCCCACATGGAAGCATAGCCCATAAGGCCTGCAATCATAATGATAACCTTCACTGCCAGAGCGAAAATTACGTTCTGCCAGGCAATCGCACCGGTTGCACGCGCAATAGCAATCGCCTGCGGAATAGCCTTCACTTCGGAATTCATGAAGACAACGTCGGCAGCTTCAATTGCTGCATCTGCGCCGCTGCCCATAGCAGCGCCGGCATCTGCACCAGCCAGTACAGGCGCATCGTTGATACCGTCACCAACGAACATAACCGGACCGTACTTGTTGCGCAACATATTCAGCTCGCTGAGCTTATCCTGCGGCAGCAGCTGAGCGCGTACCTCATCAATGCCTGCTTCCTTCGCCACAGCCTGCGCCTCCTTCTGCGCATCGCCGGTGAGCATAGCAGTTACCAGGCCTTGTGCCTTCAGGGAAGCAATTGCTTCCTTGGCATCTTCCTTCAAGGTATCGTTAATCAGCAGCTGGCCCATGTATAAGCCATTGTCGGCCACAAGCACCTCACTGCCGCTTTCGGTAGGAGTATAGCCGCCATATTCAACGTTAAAGCGTTGCAGCAGCTTGGTATTACCGCACAGAACCTTGCGCGCACCAAAGTACGCAACCAGGCCTTCGCCGGCAATTTCTTCAAACTTATCCGGACGTACAAGCTCAAGCTTTTCAGCCTTGGCAGCCTCTACGATGCTTACGGCAATCGGGTGGGTAGAAACAAGCTCTGCACTTGCACACAGGCGCAGCAGCTCGTCAGCATTCATGCCTTCAGCAGCATTAACCTTCTGCAGTACAAAGTTACCCTTGGTAACGGTACCGGTTTTATCCATAACTACGGCAGCAATATTTTTCAAAGCCTCCATAGCAACGCCGCCCTTAAAGAGAATGCCGTACTTGGAGCCCGCGCCAATGCCGGAGAAGAAGGCCAGCGGCACGCTCAGTACCAGTGCGCAAGGGCAGCTGATAACGAGGAAGGTCAGCGCGGTGTAAATCCATTTATTCCAGTCGCCGGTAATCAGGGACGGAATCACAGCAGTCAGTACTGCGGCAACAACAACAAACGGAGTATAGACACGTGCGAAACGGGTAATGAAGCGGTCGATGGTCGGCTTGCTGGCAGCAGCGTTCTCCACGCTGTCCAGAATGCGGGTTACCATAGACTCTTCCAAAACCTTTTCTACACGGATTTTCAGCATGCCTGAGGTATTCACGCAGCCGGAAACAACCTCATCGCCATATTTGCGTTTTACAGGCACAGGCTCGCCGGTTACCGGAGAGGTATCTACCAGGCTTTCACCGTCGATAACAACGCCGTCCAGAGGAATACGGTCGCCTACGCGTACCAGCAGAATGTCGCCTACATGTGCGTCAGCAGCAGGAATAACCTTCACCTCTTCGCCTACCAGCAGGTTGACAACCTCCGGACGCAGGTCAACAGCGTCCATAATCTGGCCACGGCTCTTTTCTACCGCACGCTGCTCAAAGTATTCGCCCACGCGATAGAAGAACATAACGCCAACAGCCTCTTCCCAAGCCTGAATAGCAAACGCACCCAGGGTTGCAACGGTCATAAGGAAGTTTTCGTCAAACACATTACCTTTAGCAATATTCTTCAAGGCAGTCAGCACAATGCGTCCTCCCAGCAGAACATAGGCAAAAATAAGGAAGTACATATGGTACGCTTCCGGTACCAGTCCCAGCCATTCGGTGATGATGAACACAGCACCGCCCAGTACGATTTCGATAATCGTCTGCTTTTCGCTCAGCTCGGAGAGGATACCGCCAGATTTTTTGCGTTCCTCCAGCTCAGGTGCCAGAGAAGGCTTGCTTTCAGCCTCCAGCAGCACAACGCCCTCTTCTACCTTATCTGTTACAGCCTGCATTTTCTCCAGCAGACCGTTGTAATTCTTAGCACTTACGCGCAGCTTTTTCGTAGTAAAGGTCAGGGTAGCTTCATCAATCTCAGGCATAGCGTTCAGCGCACGTTCAATCTTGGCACCGCAGTTAGCGCAGTCCAGATTCTGCACCAGATATACTCTGCTCTTGCCGCCCAAATTAGGACGACGGTCACGCGGTACTACCACAACGTCGGATTCAATGGAGGTACAGATTTTCTGAATTTCCGGCAGCAAAGCCTCGTGGTCAGCAGCGCTGAGGCGCAGCTGCTTGGTAGCAAAGCTTACGTTGGCATAGGTTACGCCCGGCAGCTCTTTGATTTTGTATTCCATCTTGGCAGCGCAGTTAGCACAGCCAAGGTTTTGCAGAATATATACACGTTTTACCTTATCGGCATCCGGCATCCGGCAGGTGCAATTAGCCAGGCTTTCGCCGCATACATCGCAGTATTCCTCATGCGGATGGCAAATTTCGCAATTACAGTCAGCAGGATGACCGGGAACGTGATGTCCGTGTGCGTGTGCGTGCTCATGGCCGTGGTCATGTCCGCAACCGCATTCATCACCATGTGCATGAGCGTGTTCATGTTCATGTCCGTGGTCATGTCCGCAACCGCATTCGTCGCCGTGTGCATGAGAATGTTCATGTTCATGTTCATGATCGTGTCCGCAACCGCATTCGTCACCGTGTGTGTGAGCGTGTTCGTGCTCGTGGCCGTGTTCGTGTCCGCAACCGCACTCGTCACCATGTGCATGAGAATGTTCATGCTCATGTCCGTGGTCGTGACCGCAGCCACACTCATCGCCATGTGCGTGAGCGTGTTCATGCTCGTAGTCGTGATCGTGTCCGCAACAACACTCGTCACCGTGCGCGTGAGCATGTTCTTCGTGCTCATGCTCATTACCACAGCAGCAGTCATCACCATGCTCATGGGAATGCTCTTCATGTTCATGTTCATGTTCATGTTCATGCTCGTGTCCGCAACCGCAGGCATCACCATGAGTATGCTTGGGCACATGTCCCATAGTTTTGTGATCATGGTCCTTGCCGCAGTGACCGCAGGTGCAGCCTTCCGGATGCTTGCTGTAGTCTTCTACGCTATTGATATGGCCGTCGATGTGTCTGAAAGCTCGTACATCGCCGGCACCGTTACGGATATCCTCTAAATCTTGCTTCATTATATCTACCACCTTTCTTTTCAGGTTGTCTCACTACTCATATGAGTATTCATTCATATATTGTGTAAAAAATAATAGGAAAGGTGACAGCACCTTTCAGTAAATTCTTTGATACCTATATTATAACACAAATAACGTATGAGTCAATACTCACCTGTGAAATTAGTGATAAAAATTCCTAAGAAAAAAATGGGTACAGCATTCGCCGTACCCACTATAAAAATTGATGGAGAAAATTACTTTCAAAGAAGCTCTATGCTTACGCATATCGCTTCAAGCCTACATTAGTCAAACAGGTGGCAGGCAACCCAATGACCGTGCTCAACCTCTTTCAGCTCAGGCTTAACCTGCACGCAATGCTCGGTGCAGTGCTCGCAGCGGCTGGCAAAGGGGCATCCTGGCGGCAGGTCCAGCGGACTCGGGATTTCGCCTTCCAAAGGCTGAATCTTTTCGCCCGGCTTGAAGTCTACCTTAAATACAGCACCCATAAGTGCCTTGGTGTACGGATGCTTGCAGCTTTCAGCAATACGTCCGTGCTCCAGCCATTCTACTACGTTACCAAGGTACATTACCGCAACCTGGTGGCACATCAAATCTACCAAGCCAAGGTCATGGGCAATGAACAGGTAAGTAATATTCTTTTCTTTTTGAATGCGGCACAACAGCTCGCAGATTTTTTCCTGTACGGAAACGTCCAGCGCACTGGTTGCTTCGTCGCAAACAATAATCTTCGGTTCCAGTGCCAAAGCGCGGGCAATGCCCAGACGTTGACGCTGACCACCGGACATGCTGTGCGGATAGCGATCCTTGAATTCAGCAGGCAGCTCAACCATTTCTAGCAGCTCTGCTGCTTTGGCATCTACCTCGCTGTTTTTAATCAGGCCGTAGTTTTTTAAAGGCTCGGTGAGGATATCCTTAACGAGCATCTTCGGGTTGAAGGCAGCAGTAGGATCCTGGAAGACCATCTGAATGTGCTTTCTGTCCTGACGCAGCTGTTCACCCTTGGACTGCATCAAATCATGGCCTTCGAAAATAGCTTCACCGCTGGTAGCAGGGTGAATACGCAGCAGAGTACGCACCAGGGTACTCTTGCCGCAGCCGGATTCACCGATAATGCCCAAGGTACGGCCTTCATATGCACGCAAGTTGATATCGTTGCAGGCAGTCAGGAACTTGCCGCCATCAACCGGGAATTTTTTGGTAAGGTGGTTAATTTCCAGTACCAGTTTAGTACGCTCATAGGCCGGTTTTTCATTATTGCTCATAATATGTATTACCTCCTATGATAGGAACTGCCTTCAGCAGCTGTTTTGTATATTCATCCTGCGGATTAGCGATAACGTCCTCACGCTTGCCATATTCCACAACATGACCGCCCTTCATAACCATCAGCTTGTTGGATACATAGGAAGCAACGCCCAGGTTATGGGTAACCATGATAACAGCTACACCATATTCGTCGCGGATATCAACAATCTGGCGGATAATCTGAGCCTGAGTAGTTACGTCCAGCGCACTGGTAGGTTCGTCGGCCAGAAGGATTTTCGGGCTGAAAATCATAGCCATAGCAATACCTACACGCTGACGCATACCACCGGACAGCTCAAACGGATAGCTGTTCATGATATTTTCCGGATTCGGCAGGCGCACGTTAGTCAGCATATCACAGCACATCTTGTAAGCCTGGTCCTTGGACTTGTCCGGCTGGTGAGCCTGAACATAGTCAATGAACTGCTGACCGATGCGGCGGATAGGATTAATCATGTTGCCACTGTCCTGGAAAATCATGGACATCTCACTGCCATACATTTTGCGCCATTCATCGGGAGTATTTTGCAATACATCCTTGCCGTCAAAGATGATGCTGCCGCGGCTAACGCGGCCAGCACCGGGCAGGCAACCCATAATAGCGCGGATAACGGTGGTTTTGCCACTGCCGGACTCGCCAACTATGGACATAATCTCGCCCTTATCCAATTCTAAGCTGGCACCGGTTACGGTGAGCTTGTCACCGTAGCTGATGTCTAAATCTTTTACTTCAAGTAGCATTAAGCGTTACCTTCTTTGTAAATTATTAGTTAGCAGATTTGATATCTTTGGTCAGCCAGTAGTAATCGCAAGGCAGGATTTCTGCGTTAGCAATGGATTTGTTGGAAACCATGTTGGTTTGCGGATGACCGAATACCAGAGAAGCTGCATCGTCGAGGATAACTTTTTGCATTTCGATAACCAGCTCACGACGTTTAGCCGGGTCAAATTCTACGCCCAGTTTATCGGACAGTGCGTCGAATTTCGGATTGCTGTAACCGGAACCGTTCTGCTCTTGACCGGTCTTCAGGTACATGTTCATGAATACTTCAGGATCGCCGGCTTGCAGAGTCAGTACGTTGGAAATCAGCAGGTCATAATCACCTTTACGGCCGATACCATCCAGTACGTTGTAGTCAACGTTCTTCAGGTTAACTTTAATGCCGACTTTCTTAGCGTCAGCCTGGGTAGCTTCTGCATACAGAGGCAACTCAGCACGGCCGCTGTAGAATACGAAGTTCAGTTCCAGGTTCTTGCCGTCTTTATCAACAAAGCCGTCGCCGTTGGTATCTTTCCAGCCGGCTTCAGCAAGCAGCTTTTTAGCACTTTCAACATTGTATTGGTTTTTGTCGTATTTGTACAGTTCATCATAACCGTAGTCAACAGAAGGCGGCAGATACGGACCACCGGGAACGAAGGTGTCTTTCAGCAAAACCTTGTTGTAGGTTACACGGTCCAGGGAACGCAGCAGAGCTTCGCGGACTTTGATATCGCCAAGCGGTTTATCCGGACGTACATTCAGACGAGCGAGTACGTCACGCAGAGAAGCGATGTTGGAGATGTTGTATTTATTTTTGTCTTTGAACAGCTGCAGGTCGCCTGCTGCAATGTTGATAGCGAAGTCGATTTCACCTTTTTGCAGAGCCATAGCACGGGTGTTAGGATCGTCGATGGTCAGGATATCAACCTCTTTGAACGGAACAGCGCCATCCCAGTATTTTTCGTTTCTAACCATTTCAGCTTTAGCTTTGCTGTAGGATTTTACTGCATAAGGACCGGTGCAGATAGCGCCTTGTTTTGCAGTATCACGGTCTTTAATAGTTTGAGTATCAACGATGATGAACAGAGGGTCACCAAGCATACCGGGCAGAGTCGGTACCGGAGTCTTGGTTTTGATAATTACGTTTTGGCCTTCACCTTTGATGGATTCATATTCGAACATGGATTTTGCACGAGCTGCTTTTTCAAAGGTACGTTGGATAGAAGCTGCTGCCAGCTCGCCGGTCAGTTTAGTGCCGTTGGAGAAGCAAGCCTTATCGTTGATGTGGAAGGTCCAGGTCAGTTTATCATCGGAAATAGACCATTTATCAGCCAGCCAAGGAACAGCATTCATTTTTTTATCGAATTTAACCAGGCATTCGCCCAGGCCGTAACGCATTACAACCCAACCAAAGTAGTTATCGGTAGTTTCCAGGGAGTCAGCGAAGTTGGTAACACCAAATTTTACAACTTCCTTGTGCTCAGCTTTTTTGTCGCCGCCACAGCCTGCTGCTGCAAATGCCAGTAAACCGATCATAGCCGCTGCTGCGGTAGCTTTAAACATTTTTTTCATTAGTCATCTCTCCATTTCATATACTCATTTAAACCGGCAGACTTCTGCCGGATATCAAAAACTAAGGCAAAAATAATTAATCCTGTACGTCATTACGCGGGTCAAGCACATCACGCAGATTATCGCCCCAAAGGTTGAAAATCATAACGGTAACAAAGATTGCCAGACCGGGGAAGAACATCAGCCACGGTGCAGTCTGCAGCTGCTGACGGCCTTCATTCAGCATCAGGCCCCATTCAGGAGCAGGCGGCTGGCTGCCGAAGCCAAGGAAGGACAAACCTGCAAGCTCCATCATCAGAGCACCGATATCTGCAGCTGCGGTAATAACCATCATCGGCAGAATATTAGGCAGGATATGTACCCACAGAATGTGCGGCGAGGTACCGCCGTTAACGATTGCTGCTTCTACATAGTCACGACGTTTAATCTGCAGTACCAGGCTGCGGGATAAACGCGCATATTTTGTCCAGCTTACAATCGTCAGCGCGATTACAGCGTTGACAAGGCTGCCACCCATAATACCGGCAACAGCGATAGCCAGAATCATGCCAGGGAAAGAAATCATCATATCGGAGATACGCATGATAACCATATCAACTTTACCGCCGAAATAACCGGAAATAACACCCATAGAAGTACCAACGATAAATACGCTGGCTACCAGGAACAATACACCGCTCAGGGAAGCACGCGCACCATAAAGCACACGGCTGAAGCAGTCACGGCCCAGCTTATCTGTGCCGAACAGATGGCCTCCGCCAGGTGCCATGAAAGCATCCTGCATTGTTGCATGAGTCGGATCATACGGAGCAAGGACAGGTGCCGCAAAAGCAATAGCAATCAACACCAATACCAGAACTGAGGTTACGGCAAAAGCACGGTTGGTTTTAAAACCATTAATAATTGTTTCCATCTGCTCTTACCTTACCTTTCTCAGACGCGGATCAAGATAGTTGTAAGAGATATCAACAATGAGGTTGATAACCATATACATCAACGCAATCCACACAACAACACCTTGTACCAGCTGGAAGTCACGGTAGGTAATTGCTTCAATTGCCAGACGGCCAAGGCCAGGCCATTGGAAAACAATCTCGATAACCGCAGCACCACCCAGAAGGTTACCTAAAGACAGACCTAAAAGCGTAATCAGCGGCAGCAGAGCGTTCGGAAGAACCTCTTTCCACAGAATATGGCTTTCACTCATACCACGCGCACGTGCACCGACAACATAGTCCTGATGCAGTTCTTCCAGAATAGCAGCACGCACCTGACGTGTGTACTTGGAAGACATTGCAAAGGCCAACGTTGCCGCAGGCAGGATAATCGTGTCAACACCAATCGTACCGCCAACAATAGGCAACAGGTCAAGTTGCAGACCAAAAATCCACAGCAGCATCAAGCCAACCCAGAAGCCGGGCATTGATACGCCAAGGAAAGTAAAGCTGCGTACTACATAGTCAAACCAGCCACCACGTTTAACTGCGGAATAAATGCCGGCAGGAATAGATACCACCAACATCATTGCAACGGAGGCCAGAGACAATAAGATAGTACCGGGCAGACGCTCGAACAGCTCCTCAACAACAGGCTTTTTAGCCATGAAGGAGAAACCGAGGTTGCCATGCAGCGCACGGCCCAACCAATCCAAATATTGGAAGAAGAAGGGCTTGTCAAGACCTAATTCTGCACGCAGTGCATCAATTTCAGCCTGACTAACAATAATATCCTCGTTACCTGCAATCATCTGACGAGCTACATCGCCAGGGGCCAGCATTACCAAAGCAAAAGTAATAAAGCTGATACCCAGCAGAACAAGGATGATCTGACCCAAACGGGACAGAAGCTGCTTTTTCGTCAAAGCACATCATCTCCATCAAAAAAATTACCCTTCCTGCAAAATGAGCGCAGAAAGGGTACATACTTACAATGTGCACAATTGTAATTACATATATCTCCGTCGCTAGCAGGAATATATCAACTGAGGAAATCAACCTGACTTAGCCTTTCGGCCTCACAGTGGCTTGACCGCTACGGATTTGCACCGTATTCCGATTATTACCTGCATAGGCAGGCACCTCAGAAGAGTATAAATTTGAAAAAGGTCTTTATATCGGCAAAAAGAAATAAGCTAACACTTATAGATTTATAATAACACTAATTCTCATTATTTGCAACAAATTTGTTACAAAGGTGTTGCTTATGCAAATTCTCTTCTCAAAGAAGACAAATAGAATAAAAGTATTATTGACTGAGACAGCATGAAGCCCAGCAAGGCCAGCCACAGTCCGCTGTTGCCCCAAACAGGCACCAGCTGCCACTGCATAAAGTAAAACACTAAGAGTGCCATCAGCATCATGTTGCGTACCGGTGCAGTTTGGGTAGCGCCGCAGAAAACTCCGTAAAGCACCATGCCGATGCCGGCGCAGACAGGATAGAATAAAACGAAAACATTGTAGGTCATAGCCATCGCTACCACCTCTTCAATATTGGTGAACAGGCGGATGAAGAATTCATTGCCCAAGTGATAGCCGAGCATCAGAATTGCGGCCAGCACTACCAGCCATTTAAAGGTCATTTTTATGGTAGCGGCAAACAGCTTGCCGTTCTTAGCACCTACCGCACGGCCGCTGAAAATCGCCGCGCCGTTCGCCATACCGTCAATCAGGTAGCTCATAATATCCTTGAGCTGCAGCAGTACAGCGTTTGCTGCCAGCACCACAGTGCCGAAGGAAGCACCGACCGCCGCAATAATGTTGTTTACAGTCAGCAGGCAGGCTGTCCTGATCATCAGATTGACATTCACCTGCAGCATGCCGATAAACTCACGCCAGTCAAGCAGCTCGCTCCAAGGCAACGCCTTGTAATCAAAATCGCCGTAATAGTACATCAGTACTACACTCAGGATGCCGCCGTAAAGCTGGCTGAGCAAGGTAGCAAAAGCCACGCCTGTAATATCCATGTGCAGCCAGAAAACAAACCAGATACTCAGCGCCATGTTCAGCACATTCATGGAAACCTGCATAAACACGCTGGCCCGCACCCGCGTCTGCCCCATAAGCCAGCCAAGGGCCACATAGTTGCCCAAAACCAGCGGTGCGCCCCAGATAAGGATGTAATAATAATCACGGCATAGCTCGTTGACCTCCGGTGCAGCGCCAATCATGGCCAGATACAGCTCCAAAATCGGCTTCTGGAAAAGAATGCAGCAGGCACTGATCAGCATGGCCAGTACCAAAGGCTTAAAAAAGGCGAGCATACCAAGTCTTTTATCGGCAGCGCCAAAGGCCTGTGCCGCATAACCGGTAGTACTCACACGTAAAAAACCAAATAACCAATATAAATTGTTGAACAAGATAGCGCCCAGGGAAACTGCAGCGATATATTTAGGATCCGGAAGCTGGCCCATAACGGCTGTATTTACCGCACCCATTAAAGGCTGCGTCATTGTAGACAGCATAAACGGTACTGTCAGCCCCAAGTATTCCTTATCAGTCAGCAGGCTCACTTTATCTATCTCCCTTGTTTAATTGCAACTTAAATTTATTTTAAAAATTATCTTGTGTGAATAGCTTATCATATGTTATAATTTATTGCAAGCACAAAAATAGCATTTGGCAAAAATTTTTCTTTGATTTTTGCCAATCTTAATAATAAAGAATAAATTATATGCCAATGCTTTATTTTTTTAGCTTTCGGTTAGCACATGCTAATGGTAAAATTATTATAAAAAGTATGAGAAATATATCAAAGGAGTGAGCACATGTCTGACACACTAAAAGTATGTGGACTGACGATTGAACGTGGTGCTAAACTGCGCACGTATCTGCCGGTTCCGGACACCAATGTAAAAATCCCTCTGACTATTATCAACGGTGAAAAAGATGGCCCCACCCTACTTATTACCGCAGGCATCCACGGCGGCGAATACCCCGGTATTGCTGCGGCAATGGAGCTTGGCCGCGACATTGAGCCCGAGCACGTAGCAGGCTGCCTGATTATGATGCATCCGGTAAATATCCAAGGCTTCTGGGCTCGCCGCGAAATGATTGTGCCCGAAGATGGCAAAAACCTGAACCGTGTTTTCCCCGGTGACCCCATGGGAACGCTTGCCGATAAAACTGCATATCTAATCAGCAATAACTTCTTCTCTATTGCCGATTTTTATGTAGACATGCACAGCGGCGATATCCACGAAAGTCTGCATCCCTACGTTTATTATCCCGGTCAGCCTACCCCTGAGGTAGAAAAGAAATCCCGCTCTGTAGCACGCGTACTCGATATGGAATATATGGTACGCTCTTTAGCAACCGGCGGTGCCTATAACTACGCCGCCAGCACCGGACTTCCTTCTATTTTAATTGAACGCGGCGGTGCCGGCCTCTGCCTGCACGAGGATATTGAAGCCTACAAGGATGATATCCGCAACATCCTGCGCAAGCTGAAAATGTTCTCCCTGCCTGTAAAGCCACGCCATCACTCTCCGCGCGATGTAGAAAACCTTATTTATCTGGAAGCGTTGGAAACAGGCTGCTGGCTGCACCATATCCACAGCGGCGATTTTGTTGAAGAAGGCCAGGTTTTGGGACGCATCACCGACGTTTTCGGCAATACGCTGACAACCTATTACGCAGAGCAGACAGGCGTAATCCTTTACGTCTGCCCGGCACTGGCATCTCCCAAGGGCACCATTCTTGTAGCCTATGGCACCATCAAGGAATTTGATGACGAAGAATAAAATTTGCTCTATGGCCTTTATCGATTAGCCATAGGTACCCTCCTGCTTAAGTTAGCACTTAATCTCTATGCAGGAAATTTTTCTCTGAAAACTGTAAAATATTTTGCAAAAACCGCTTGACAAAGCCTTTGCTAACCGCTTATAATTCAGATAATCTCTTTGCACTGCAATTTAGCTACAGTACAAACTGATCAGGCGGTAAACCTTCTTCCGGGTTTTTGCAGCCGGGCCCTCTGGGCAGCAGACTTTGACGCAACGTCTGCGGGACAGTTAACTACTATCTCGCAGGCGTTTTTTGTATGTCAAAGGCCTGCACAAATGCAAAGACCACTTTAGGAGGTTTTAGTATGAAATTTGAAAACGATGCTGAAAGAATCGCTATGATTGTTTCCATCAACAGTATTATCGGTAATCTGCTTTTATCATTGGGCAAGCTGATTGCCGGTTTCGTTGCCCAATCCGCTGCCATGGTTTCCGACGGTATCCACTCCGCGTCCGATGTTTTCGGTACCCTCATTGTTATGGCCGGCGTAAAATTTTCCAACAAGGCTTCGGATGAAGAGCATCCCTACGGCCACGAACGTATTGAATGTATTGCCGCCATTCTTTTGGCAATAATCCTGACAATTATCGCCTTGCTCATCGGCTACAGCGGCTACGAAAAAATCGTAGGCGACCCGGCTGAGCTGGAGATTCCCGGACAGCTTGCTCTGTGGGCAGCAATCATTTCCATCGTTGCCAAGGAAGCAATGTTCTGGTATACCCGCAACGCTGCGCAAAAAATCAATTCCGGCGCACTGATGGCGGAAGCATGGCATCATCGCAGTGACGCAATGAGCTCCGTCGGCGCTTTCATCGGTATTTTGGGCGCACGCATGGGCTATCCCATTTTAGACCCAATCGCCAGCTTAGTAATCTGCGTGATGATTTTATATGCTGCCTATGAAGTTTTCAAGGATTCTATGGATAAGATGGTTGACCGCAGCTGTGATGAGGAAACAGCAACCGCTATGGAAGAGCTTGTTTCCCGCGTTCCCGGCGTAGAGCATCTCGACAGTCTGCACAGCCGTCTTTTCGGCAGCCGTATTTATGTTGATATTGAAATCAGCGTCAAGGATAACCTTACCCTACTGCAGGCACATCACATTGCCGAAATGGTCCACACTGCTGTTGAAGCCAACTTCCCGCTGGTAAAGCATTGCATGGTCCATGTCAATCCTTTGAGTGAAGACAGCCATGAAGCCTGCACTATGCTGCCGCCGGATTTACGTCCACATGACCTGCATAATTAAACAAAAATTACTTAATTCATGTAATAAGTTTTTTAAAGATTTTTTGATATACCCTCTTGACAATCCCTAGAAAGGGGGTATATAATTTAGGCAACTAATGAGTAACTGCTCATATGAGTAGTTAATTTAATAAATTATATTGGAGGTATCTGCTAATGAAAAAGATGTTATTTATCCTTGTCAGCATGCTGTGCCTGCTTTTATCAGCCGGCTGCGGCAGCGACAAACAGACAGCGCAAGCACCCGCTTCCGACAAGGTACTGCGTGTGGCAACATCACCTGCTTCTCCGCCCTTTGAGCTTTATCTCAAGGAGCAAAATAAATTTACCGGCTTTGATATCGATTTAATCAACGATGTAGCTAAAAAAATGGGTTATGACAGAGTTGAATTTATCAACACCCCGTTCGACGAACTTCTGCCCGGCCTTAACCACAAGAAATATGATATCGCCATGAACAACTTCAGTAAAACCAAAGCGCGTACCATTGACTATGCTGCAAGTGATTCCTATGCCAAGGCTGCTTTCTCTATCGTTGCCAAAAAAGGCAGCAACCTCACAGCAGATATCGACAGCATGAACGGCCGTAAGGTTGCCATCAAAAAAGGTGCTTCTGCTGTGCGTGTAGCAAAATCCTTCCCCGGCAGCATCATTGTTGAATATCCGGAAAACGCCAGTGCTTTACATGCAGTAGAAACAGGCGAAGCAGACTACGCTATCTGCGGTAACCTCACTACTGCTTTCTATATGACTCACACAGATGACGACAATTGCCTGCAGGTTGTAGGCCATTCCGAACGCCAGGATGACCTTGTTGTCTATGCCGAAAAAGGTAATGAAGAGCTGATTAAAAAATTCAACGTTGCTTTGAGCGACTATAAAAAGAGCGGCGAATACAAACGACTCATCAACTTCTACTTCGGCGATATCGAAAAACAATCCTAAAACACCCCTAACTCAGCTAAAAGCTAACAGCTTATATATATCACACCCCTTACAATACTCTTTTTATAATACTCCTATAATACTCCTTATCAGCCGGCATCCCCTAACGCCGGCGAACAAACACTCAACTCATCAAAAGCAGAAAAGCCTTGCAGTAAGTCCAAGCTGCAAGGCTTTTTTGCTGTATTTTTATATTTAGTTTAATCCTCCGGATGCAGCTTAATGCAGGACGCACGCACCGCCCTGTGCCAGCCGCGCAGCAGATGATTGCGCTTTTCTTCATCCATATCGGGCATAAAGGTCTGCTCAATAACGTGATTACCCTTAATCATTTCCTTGTTATCCCAATAGCCTACTGCCAGGCCTGCAAGATAAGCAGCGCCCATAGCAGTTGTTTCAATACAGCTCGGGCGTTCTACCTTAACGTTGATAATATCTGCCTGCGTCTGCATCAGGAAGCTATTGGCGCAGGCACCGCCGTCAACCTGCAGCGAGCTCAGCTTAATACCGCTGTCCTCCTCCATAGCCTTCAGTACATCGTACACCTGATAGGCAATGGCTTCGAGCGTTGCACGCACAATGTGATTACGGTTAACGCCGCGCGTCAAGCCTACAATCGCACCGCGCGCATATTGGTTCCAATGCGGAGCACCCAAGCCTACAAAAGCAGGAACCATGTAGCAACCGTTGGAATCAGGCACAGATTTCGCCATAGCCTCGGATTCGGCGGCATTGCGAATCAGGCCCAGCTCATCACGCAGCCATTGGATAGCAGCGCCGGCAACGAAAATAGAGCCTTCAAGTGCATATTCTACCTTGCCGTCTACACCCCAGGCAATAGTCGTAACAAGACCGTTTTTGCTGTCTACAGGCTTTTCGCCGGTATTCATCAGCATAAAACCGCCCGTACCATAGGTATTTTTTGCTTCGCCTGGTGCAAAACAGGTCTGTCCGAACAGCGCACATTGCTGATCACCTGCAGCGCCGGCGATAGGAATAGAAGCCTCAAACAGCTTGGCATCGGTGGAACCGTATACGCAGCTGGAAGGCTTAACCTCCGGCAGCATCTGGCGCGGAATTCCCAAAACAGTAAGTATTTCTTCATCCCACTGCAGAGTATGAATATTAAACATCAATGTACGGGAAGCATTGGAATAATCCGTAACATGAACCTTACCGCCGGTCAGCTTCCAGATAATCCAGCTGTCAATAGTACCGAACAGCAGCTGGCCTGCTTCCGCACGCTCGCGTGCATGAGGCACGTTTTCCAGAATCCAGTGCAGCTTGGTGCCGGAGAAATAAGCATCCAGAACCAGGCCTGTCTTTTCGCGGAACATATTGGCATAACCACGGATTTTCAGCAGGTCACAGTATTCCGCGGTACGACGGCACTGCCAGACAATCGCCTTGCAGATAGGACGACCGGTGTTCTTGTCCCAGACAACGGTAGTTTCGCGTTGGTTCGTAATACCGATACCGGCAATATCAGCCGGAGTAACATCCAGCTTGCTCATTGCCTCGTACATCAGGCCTACCTGGGTTGCCCAGATTTCCTCGGCATCGTGCTCCACCCAGCCTGCCTGCGGATAATACTGCGTAAACTCCTTTTGTGCTACGCTGCAGATTTCGCCATGCTGGTCAAACAAAATACAGCGGCAGCTGGTAGTTCCCAAATCCAGCGCCATGATATATTTATTATTCATGCTTTCACGACCTTTCCTTGATATTTTTAGTATAACACAAAACATAAGGAGCCGCCACTTTCGTAGCAGCTCCTGAAAAAGCATATTTAATTATGTTATGTACGTATGGGAATCCTGATGAAGTATACGGTGCCTTATCACACGTCCGCAGCCTTTCGCCAAAGACGTGGGAGAAGGTGACGGAGACGAAGAAGGGTGACGACGGCGTACTTCTAGTACGTCTAGGAATCCTGATGAAGTATACGGCGCCTTATCGCACGTCTTACAAGTTAGGTAAGAACATTACCAACCCCGGCACATAAGTAACAATCAACAATGCTACTAACAACGCTACGATAAACGGCCAAACTTCCTTGAAGAATTCGCCGAGCGGCGTTTCCGTTATCGCGCATACCGTAAACATCATCGAACCGAATGGTGGCGTCAGACCGCCGATCATAATGTTGACAATGCAGATAATACCGAAGTGTACCGGGTCAACACCCAGCTTAGTTACAACAGGAACCAGCAGCGGAGCCAGAATAATCAGCGCAGCGCCGCCTTCCAGGAACATACCCAGAATCAGCAGCAGGATATTTACCAGCATCAGCATCATGTACGGATTGCGGGTAAAGTCAAGCATTGCGGAGGTGATATGCTGCGGAATACGCTCCCAGTTCAGATAATAGCCAAAGAAAGAAGCTGCTACGATAATCAGTACAACGGAGCTGGTACCGTAAATAGTTTCTTTCATAATCGGCCATGCGTATTCCCACTTCAGCTCCTTGTAAATGAAGGCACCTACCAGGATGCAATATACTACAGCTACAGCGCCTGCCTCGGACGGAGTGAACATACCCATACGCAGGCCGGCGATAATACCGAAGGGGAACAGCAGCGCCCAGATAGATTCCTTAAGCTGAGTCATAATTTCACCGAAGGTAGCAGCCTTTTCACGTGAAGGCTTGTAGCCACGCTTTTTGGAAACAATCGCTACAACAATCATCATGGAGACTGCCATGAGAATGCCAGGCACATAGCCTGCCATAAACATTTTGGTTACGGATACGCTGGCAATCAGCGCATAAATAATCAGGTTAATTCCGGGAGGAATTACAGGCGTACTTGCGGAGGACGCAGCTGTTACCGCAGCACTGAAGGCTCTGCCGTAACCGCGCTTTTCCATTTCCGGAACAAGCATTTTACTCTGCATAGCAGCGTCAGCATTAGCACTGCCGGAAACGCCGCCCATCAAAAGACTGAGCAGTACGTTAACCTGAGCCAGGCCGCCGGTCATGTGTCCCATGAGTACGTCGGTAAATTTCATCAGCTTATCGCTGATACCGGCATAGTTCATGATGGAGCCTGCCATAATAAAGAAGGGAATTGCCAGCAGCGGGAAGGACTGCGTGCTGGTAATAATGCGTTGGAATACCAAATGTGCAGGAGAAGTCGCATCCAGGAAGGTAAAGTAGGAAATCGTTGCACCGAACAGCGCATAAGCGATAGGAATACTGGAAAAATAAAGGACAAAGACAATGATGACGGGCAAATAAGCCATTATTTTTCCTCCTTTCCGGAACCGGCAAGATCCTGCCAGACAAATTTAATAGAATACGCGGTCATGAGTACAAAAGCAATCAGTACAGATGCACTGATATAAACAGAAGAAATACCCAGTACCGGTGTCATTTTCGTATAGGATTTGGAAATATAGATGATAGAAAGATAAGACATGTAGCCATTGAGCGCTACAAGAATAATATCGGTAATCAGGCCAACAGCCTTCTGCATAGCCTGGGGCATTTTTTTAACGATAATATCAACGCCAACGTGACCGCGATGCTTGAATACAGCGACAGCGCCAATGAATACCGACCAGACAAAGCAGCCGGTAGCAACCTCTTCGGACCAAACCAGGCCGGAGTTAAAAACGTAACGCAGAACAATATTGATAACAACAAGAATAGTGGTGATGCTGATGAAAAATGCAGCAACTAAATCTTCCAGATTATTTAGCACGAAGCTCAGGTTTTTACCCAAAATTTTACCTCCATTTTTTATAGTAATACTTATGCAAAGGAAGGAGCTGTCACGCTGCATGCAGCGTGGTAGCTCCTTAGTGTTTCATTATGACTGTTAAAGAATATCTACAGCTTATTTTGCAGCGCGGATTTTTGCCAGCTCAGCTTTCAGCTTTTCATAGATGCCAGGAGTTGCGCCTTCTTTTTCTTCCATCTGTTTGAATACAGGCTCGGTAGCTTTTTCGAAAGCAGCATGGTCAACATCGTTGAATTTAACGCCCTTGCTTTCCAGTTCCTTATAAACCTTGTTATAGGATTCGGTGGAAATCTTGGTCATTTCTTTACCGCCATAAGCAAATTCTTCAGCAACGATCTTCTGATCTTCCGGAGACAGGCTGTTGAATACTTTGGTGGAAATGTATACGCCGCAGGTACCCAGGAAATGCTTGGTGGTAGCTACGTTTTTAACGTGCTCATAGCATTTGGTACCGATATTGGTGAATTCGGAGCCTTCCAAACCGTCTACAACGCCTTGGGAAACGCCGGACAGAGTTTCGGAGAACGGCAGGCTAGTAGCGGTAGCGCCCATAGCATTGATGGTGTCAATGAACAGCTTGCTGCCGGGAGTACGCAGTTTCAAGCCTTTCATATCTTCAGGTTTGGTAATAACTTTGTTGGTCATAACATTACGGAAGCCAAAGATGTAGTCCAGAGCCAGAACCTTAATGCCTTTTTCTTCAGCCTTCTTTTCCATATCCTTAACCAACGGAGTTTCAATCATCTTCTCATATTCGTCATAGGATTGATACAGCATCGGACCAACCAGCGGTTTGAAGTCAGGTACATAGTCGCCCAGGTAAGACGGATCTTCTACAGAAATAAAGTTAGCACCGTTAGCAACCTGCTCCAGGCCATCCTTGTAGCAAGCCAGCTGGTTTTGACCAAAGCATTGAATTTCTACACGGCCATTGGTTTTCTTGTTAATACGTTCAGCAACCAATTCCATGGATTTGTACAGCTGCTCATCGGGAGAAAATACATGGCTCAGCTTCAAAACAACCTTTTTGTCAGAACCTGCAGCCTTTTCATCTTTTTTGTCAGAACCGCCGCAACCGGTAAGAGCCAACATCATTACAGACATTAACAGAAGAGCTACGATCTTTTTCATGTTCATCCTCCTAAATCCCTTGTTGAATTTTGTTGAAATTTGTTATTATAGAGATTCCCGTTTTGAATCTGATACCATATTAACAGAGTGACACAAAATTGTCAATAATTTTACGCATTTTTACTAAAGCCTCATGTAATCTTACTTTTGGCCGTTTTTTATCCCTATTGGTCTTATTTTGTCCCACTTGTTTTTTACCTTTTCTTGTGCTAATATATTGTTGAATATTGTTGAAAAAGTCTAAGGAGGAATAGAAATGGTTCAAATTTTTGCGCACCGCGGCTTCAGCGGCTATTATCCTGAAAATACAATGCTTGCTTTTCAAAAGGTAGCAGAAGAAACTGTTGCTGACGGTATTGAATTAGATATCCAGCTTACTAAGGACGGCGAAATCGTCATCATGCATGATGAAAAGCTCGACCGCACTACTAACGGCAGCGGCTGGCTGAAGGATTACACCCTGGATGAGCTGAAAACTCTTTCCGTTGGCGTTAACGTCAAAGGCTTCTTCCACCGCCAAACCATTCCTACTTTACGCGAATATTTTACCTGGCTGAAAACTACCAAGCTGATTACCAACATTGAACTCAAAACCAGTGTTTTTGAATATGAAGGTATCGAAGAAAAGCTCATCGCCATGGTTAAGGAATTCGGTCTCGAAGAACAGATCTGGTATTCCTCCTTTAACCATTACACCATAGCTAAAATCAAAAAGCTGATGCCGGAAGCAAAATGCGGTCTGTTGATGGACACCTGGCTGATGAACGTCGGCGCTTACGCCGCCTCCCAAGGCGCTGCAACCGTAAACGCCTGCAGCTTCTTCTGCTGCAAGGAAGGCGTTGCTGCTGATCTGCACGCGCACAACGTAGGCCTGCAGGCCTGGACTCCTAATGACGCTGAGCTGATGCAGGAGCTGGTTGATGCCGGTGTTGACGTTCTGATTACCAATTATCCTGACATTGCCGCAAAGGTTTTAGGCAGATAATTTATATCAGCCACCTGATACATAATTAAATTAGAAAGGATTGTGTTTATGCCTAAGAAGGTTACCCTGAAGGATATTGCTGCCAAGGCAGGTCTTTCGCCTGCCAGCGTATCGATGATTCTCAACAGACGCAGCATTGACCGCTTCAATGCCGAAACTGTGGAGCAGGTTTTCGCCATCGCTGCTGAGCTTGGCTACAAAAGCAGTAAGGAAAAAGCATATGCCCTCGTTAGACCATCGGACACATTAATCATCATTATCTGTCCTTCTGTATTCAATCCTTTCTATACAACTATTATCCAGGGTATTGAAATCGTTGCCCGTAAGCAAGGCTTTGTCACTTCTGTCCGCACTACCTATTGGGATACGGATACTGAAAAGTTTATTATGGAGCAGGCACGCAAATTCAATGTCGCCGGCGTTATCTTTGCCATGATTCCCCAACAGCCACAGTTAGCGTACAACCTAAGTAAGTATCTGCCTGTTGTTGCTATTGGTGACAGACGCAGTGACCTGGAGCTTGCCACTGTCGATATGAACAACTTCACTGCAGGCCAGCTAATCGGTAAGCATCTTATGGATTTGGGCCACAAGCAGGTTGCCTATCTTTCGACAACGCTCAACGACCAACACACCTCGCGTGTGCGTCGCTGCCAGGGCCTGGAGGCTGCCTGCCAGGAAGCAGGTGCCAAGCTTGCCCTCTTCACTAAGGAAATCACCCCTGACTACGAGCTTTCGCACGTTGACGTAGAGTACAGCACAGGCTATGAGCTTGCCAACCGCTGCCTTGATACAGTTCCGGAAACAACGGCCATGGTCGCTATCAACGATATGGTTGCCTACGGCGCCTACAATGCTATCATCGACAGGGGCTTGCGTATTCCGGAAGATATCAGCCTTTGCGGCTTCGATAATATTTTCCCCTCGCATCTACGCGGAGTCAGCCTGACAACTATCGATAATTCTCTCACAGAATGCGGTAAAAGCGCCTTTAAGCTGCTGCAGGAGGAAATTGCCAGCTATGAGCACCACGGCAAATTTGAACCTATAACCCATGTAGAATACAAATGCCGCCTTGTTGACCGCGCCAGCAGCGGACCTGCTCCCAAGCGTTGACAATTTCTGCAGGATACTGTAGAATAAAGCCTACATAGTTTCTATGAATTCAAAGAATTGTGCAGGTTATAATCATGAACAACAAATATACAAAAGCACTTAAAGCTGCTTTTCCACTAACGCTGCCAATTTGCGCAGCGTTTCTTTTTTTAGGCATTTCCTATGGCTTTTACATCTGCAGCAAGGGCTTTTCGCCCTGGTACCCATTTTTTACCAGCGCTCTCGTCTTTGCCGGCAGCATGGAATTTGTCCTGGTAACAATGCTGCTTAGTCCATTCAATCCTTTGTACTGCTTTTTTATGGCCTTGATGATTAACTCGCGTCATCTTTTCTATGGTCTTAGCATGCTCGAAAAGTATAAAAATACAGGTCTGAAGAAATTTTATCTGATTTTCGGTATGTGTGATGAATCCTTTGCCATCAACTGTAATACTGTTATTCCTGAAGGCATAGACAAAGGCTGCTTCATGGTCTGCGTAAATCTGCTGAACCAAATTTATTGGGTAGCAGGTGCAACTATCGGCGGTCTCTTGGGCAACAGCCTGCAAATCAACACCAAAGGTCTGGATTTTGCCCTCGTCGCTCTTTTTACAGCAATTTTTGTCAGCCAATGGCAAGCGACAGAAAACCACACTCCTGCTATCCTAGGTATTATCATTCCGCTAGTCTGCCTGGTGCTCATCGGACCGCAAAGCTTTATACCGCCAGCTATGTTGCTTATGCTGCTGGTATTCATCACTGCCTATTACAAAGGAGGCATTAAATCATGAACTTCACCGAACAAATCATAACTATTGCCGCTGTTGTAGCAGGTACGATGCTGACGCGCTTTCTGCCCTTCATCCTGTTTCCGGCCAATAAAAAAACGCCACCTCTGGTAGCGTTTTTAGGCAAAATGCTGCCTGCGGCCGTTATGGGTATGCTTGTTGTCTACTCCCTCAAGGATACGCAAATTATGACCGGCAGCCACGGCCTGCCTGAAGCCATCGCCGTAGCAGTGACAGTTATCCTGCAGGCAACACTGCGCAATCTGCTGCTGACGATAGCAGCAAGCACAATTGGTTACATGCTCCTGGTGCAATATGTGTTTGTGTGAAAATATTATAGCGTTTAAAACAGCGGTAAAAACAGCATCTCAATGTTGTTTTCACCGCTGTTTTAGATTTTACCTATACAATTCTTCCAAGCCTATCAGCTCTACACCTTTAAGCTTTATGTTCTCAAACCCGCTTCTGGAAAAAAATCCATACTTATAGCATAGCATATTACTGCGCTGCACCTGTTCAATTTCTTCTTGAATCATTTGCTGCGTCACAGGTTTCTTTCTGAACTTCGCTTCATAAAAAGCATAGCCCTTAGCATCATACGTTACAATATCAAATTCTCCATTCGTCTTATTAACTGAATCATCATAATAATATCGTCCGATTTTCTCAAATGGCTCCGCCAAAAGACCCTGCTGATTTTTTCCTACCAAATATTGCCTACATACATCCTCAAATATATGCGGTACATAATCCGTCTCAAAATCCTGTTCAATATAACGCTCAAAAAAAACTTCTGGCTCCATTACATTCATCTGTGACATATAACGAAAAATATATTTATAGTAGAACAGGGACAGGTTATCACTAATATAATAGCCTGTTTTTTTCTTATTTTTTTCATCATTAATAGGTGCTATTTTGCTTACAAGTTCCATTTTCATTAATCGCTCCAGCACATCTATTAACGTTGGTCCACTCGAAATATGCGACTGCGCCAAAATATCACTATAACGGAAAAAACCCTTCGCCAGCGTTTCAAAGACCTCATTAGCGTTAGTAATCTTTGCCAGCTCTGAACGCAGATACAGACCAATCTCTGTTTCCAGGCGTGCTCCAGGTGAAGCAATTAAATCAATAATATTTTCTTTTACTGTTTTTTCTGCATCAATCAGGCGATTATAATAAGGTATGCCGCCAAAAACACTATATAAACGTACCTTGTCTTCATCATTAAAGCTACTATAAAAGAGTGCTGAATCACGATAATTCATCGGCTTTAAATCTATAGTCAGACTTACACGACCATAAAGCGGATTCTGCACTAGAAGCAAGGATTTCATTATATCTACATAAGAGCCGCAAATTATCAGCTTTAACTGCGAGCTTTCCTGATATTTATCAACCAAGCCTTGTAAAATACTATCCATGCCCTTGACTGCTTCACGTAGATAGGGATATTCATCTAAAACGAGAATCAGCGGCATATGCTGCGCCTGCTTAAAGAAAAAGTTTAACACTGCTTCAATATTTTTAAAGGCCAACGGAGGAAAATTAAAGGCTTCAGCCAAAAGTTCTGCAAGACTTTCTACATTATTCATCTCTGTTGTTTGCTTACATTCATAATAGATAGATTTTAGGCTACTATCACGCAGACATTGCTTAATCAGTTCACTCTTACCCACTCTTCTGCGACCATATACTAAGGCTAGCTGCTGCTGTTTTCTACTCAACATTTTCTGAAGTTTTTTCTGTTCCTTAACTCTGCCCCAAAAATTCATTTTATTCAGCTCCTTCCGATTCGATTCCTTTCGAATAAAATATATCATAGCTTCGCCTCCTCGTCAACTTTTATTCAGTTCTATCCGAATCACTTACATCAGAATAAAAAACTCTGCTTATTGCTGTTCTTCATTTATGATATTATCAGCAATTTTCTACTATTATATATAGTAGTGGTATATTTTATCTGCTGTACAAAAATAAAACTACCCTCCACCATGCTCTGTCCAACATGACGAAGGGTAGTCTTTTCATTTATATCCTATATATACTGCCAATGTCCCCTAAGCAAATATATACAGAAAGAAGGAATTTGTAAGTGTAAGCATCTTTGAAGCTTTGTGCGTCAGGGCAGCTTCCGCCCCGTCTATAATAATTGTTCTCTATCCAATTTGCGTCTGCTGACCGCTCCCACCAGGGAGCGTTGCAGACATTTTAAGAAAGGTGGTAAGACCTGAGTCTTTAGTTAATTATGCTGCAGTCGGGAAGAACGGCCATACGATAGGAATAACGATGATTGCAACAATCATGCTGACTGCTACCAGACCGCCGCCGCATTTTACATAATCGATGAATTTGTACTTGCCAGGGCCAAGTACCAGGGTGTTCGGAGGAGTACCTACCGGAGAAGCGAATGCGCAGCTGGAAGCAATCAGGATTGCCATCAGTACAGCTTTCGGAGATGCACCCATTTGTGCGGACAGTGCGATGCCAACCGGGCACAGCAGAGCTTTAGAAGCGGTGTTGCTCATGAACTGAGTCAGTACAACTGCCAGACCGAAGAGTACTGCAGTTACCAGGTACGGAGACGGGTTGCCGCCCATCAGGCTTACGGTGAATTCAGCAATCAGCTTGCCAGCGCCGCTGGTGTTCATAGCTGTTGCAACAGGAATCATGCCTGCAAACAGGAAGATGGTAATCCAGTCGATGGAGTTATAGGCTTGTTTTTCAGTGATGCAGCCTGTCAGTACGCACAGTACCGCTCCGACAACAGCAGCCAGTTCCAAAGGAACGATGCTGGTTGCCATAGAACCGATAACGCCAACCATGATGATACCGCAGATCATCTGTTTTTTAGGAGTAGTGTTAGTAGCATCAATCTCCTGCTCTACATCTGCAACCTCTTCGGTTTTAGCTTCCGGCAGGATGTATTTGCCAAGGAACATCATGTAAACGATGCCGGCAACAGTAATAGGAATGCCGATGTAGGCATATTCAAAGAAGCCAAATTGCAGCTCCGGCATGCCTGCTGCTTTCAGAGCAACGTTTGCCAGAATGTTAGGCGGGGTACCAATCAGGGTGCAGGTACCGCCAAGGCCGGCAGCGAAAGCCAACGGCATCAGCTGACGGGAAGCGGAAAGCTTTGCTTGTGCGCAGATGCCCATAACTACAGGAATCAGGCAAGCAGTGGTACCGGTGTTAGACAAGAATGCAGACATAACAGCTGCAATAACCATAAGACCAAACATCAGGCTGTTTTCATTGGTACCAAACAGCTTTACTACAGCGCCGCCAACCTTTTGAGCAAGTCCGGTGTAAAACATAGCAGCGCCAACGACGAACATACCGCCAAAAAGAACTACAGTAGAATCTGCCAGGCCAAGGAAGATTTGGTTCTCAGGAACCAGGCCCAATGCACTGCAGGCTATAGCAGCCAGAACCGCGGTCATTGCCAGCGGAATCATTTCGGTAACGAATAACAGTGCAACTACTGCTAACAGAATTAAGCATTTAATTGCTGGTGTCATAAAAATTTCCCTCCACTTATTTCTTCTTAAATAGGTTTACATATTGAAAAGTGTTTACAAAGAGCTTACCATCTTCGCCTCGATGCGGGAAGACTTTACCTTCCTTTTTCCTGTTCTCGATAGCTCGATAGTAAAATTTCTTGTCTACCTGTTTCAGGTACTCCCGAATCTTAGAATCTTCTTTTTCATCATTCATGATAAGTGCAATGTCCAAAACTTATCAGCTCCTTTCTTGTTCCTTTTGGAGAGTGCCTTTCACTGTTAGAGATTATACAACATATTCCAAAATAATAAAAATACCTAGTTGGAATAGAAGTTATATGAATTAAGTATATTTCAGAAAGTAATTAAATATATTTCGGAACTAATTTCTACTTGTTTTTTATAGCAGGCAGTTTTATATTATACGACAATTATCGCCAGAATAAAAATACCTATGTAGCATTATTCATATATCCGCCAGGAATATTTTAGGCAAACAAAAAGCCAGTCTGCCAACGACGTACAAGGAGGTAGGCTATAACGTCATCGCTCGCGGACTGGCATATTATAATGCTGCTGTTTAAAGCTTAAAGCAAAATATTCTTAAACCATTTACTATAGTATTCTCTGTCCAATTCTTTGAGATAGTTCAGTACAAAGCTCATCTTTCTTCTTAACCTCTTTTTAATGCTTTCAGGGATGCTTCACTCAGTTTGAAGCCCTGTACTCTTCTGGTGAAGGCAAAGCCATGTTCACCACAATGCGGGAATACTTTTGCTGCGCCGTTGCGTTGACGGCACAGATGTGCGAATAAACCGGTTTCGTTTACGACTGCCTTTTTTGTTTCAGCCATGATTTTGTTCTCTCCTTTGCTTTGAATAAGTCAATTTGTCAATTTGCTCTGTATAAGGCCCTTGCTTTATACGCATTTAGTATAACAGATATTGCTTAATAAGAAAAATAGCTAATAGGAATTATAGATATGACATTTTATTATTGCTTTTTGGCATTCTTCTGTTCTATAATAGCCTTAATCGTTGAATTTCTTGAAAATATACTAGCAATATGATAAACTAATTGTATTATACCCATATTTAGAATCTATTACTGTTTCTATTTTACATAAGTTTAGTATTAGTTGGAGGTCTGCAAAACATGGAATTAGACAATTACAGAAACTTTTTGGCAATTATTGAAGCCGGTAGCTTTACCGGTGCGGCTGATTACGTGCATATTGCTCAGCCGGCCCTCAGCAAGCAGCTGCGTGCCCTGGAAAACTATTTCGGCACCAAGCTTATAATTACCACCCGCGGCAGCCGTCAGATTCTCCTGACAGAAGCAGGACGCGTCCTCTACCAAAAAGCAAAGTATATGTGTGCTTTAGAGGATCTTGCCAAAAGCGAAATTGAAAACATCATGGGCGGTGTTGTAGGTACGCTGCGTTTCAGCATTGCCAACTCCCGCAGTGCTTTATTCATCAAATCCTCCCTCAAGGATTTCTGTGCTCTTTATCCTAATATCAAATGTGAGCTGTTTGAAGCAAGCATAAACGAACAGACACAGCAAATGCTTAACGGTATTACCGAGCTTGGCATTTTAAGCGTTCCGGTAGAGCATCAGGATAACTTTGAGGTTCTCTTCCGTCGCGATGAAGAGCTTACTGCTGTTTTTCATAAGAATTCCGTTTTCCTGGATGACAGTAAAAAAGTTGTTACCCTCAAGGAATTGGAAGATGTACCCCTAAGCATCAGCTCCGGCTGCTCTGAAATCTTCCTCAAAGCCTGCGCTCAGGCATCTATTGTACCGCGTATAACCTGTACCAGCACCACCCGCAGCACAACTTTGGAATGGACACGCGTCAAGGCAGCCGTTTCTATCGTGCCTGTAGAGCCCGGAGAGGACCTTGGCGAAGAGTTTATTACCCGTCCTATATCTGATATCAAGGCAGACGTTTACAAGACTGTAGTAAAGGTTAAGGACAGACCGCTTTCCGTCGTTGCCCAGCATTTCCTCAAATTCTATTCCAAGACACGTAATTCACAGCAGGTATGCAACCTGGATGAAGTTTTGAAAAACTCTTCTTTATAAAAGACAAAAACCGCCTTACGGCGGTTTTTTTGATTGCAAAGCTTTTATTGTTTCTACCTTACTGAGGACAATAAAAAAGCCGCCTTACCTGGCGGTTTTTTTATTGTTGCATTGCCACACCCCTGTAACAAGCTACACACGATAAATTTGGAGGAGAAGGAGAATTTGAAAAGATCTTTACGTAACAGAACAGCAAATTGTCCGATTTGCTTAGTTTGTTCTAATGTTTGGGAAATCAATATTTCGACCCACATTTGATAGTTGAAAAAAACCGCCTTTGCAAGCAAAGACGGTTAATGCGCACAATTAAGATAGCTGCCACTCTCACATAAACAGTATCTTGTCTGTTAACATCTTCTCCTGTCGCTCGCAGGTCAAGCATATGCTTGTATAAAGTACTTTGCTGACTTCAGGCAAGCCTGTTACAGCGGCGGGACCGTGTGGATTTTCACCAATTAGTGCTTCATACGAAATATTGATTTGTTGCTTTTAATTATACTCAGTCCGATTAAGAATGTCAAGACTTTAGCGAAAAAGTTCTCGAAAAAAATATTGTAAGAATACATCTCACTAAATATGCGCTCATTTGTTGACGACAAAAGAATTAGCATCTCTTACTCTTTCAAAGTTAAAATTTTTCACGCTCTATTTTATTTTATGTTATCTTTTTAGATTTTTACAGTGATTTCTTAAATGATTTACAAACTGTTATAAATCGAAAAGGCTGTCACCGATGAAGCTTCATCAGTGACAGCCTTTTGTTTTTGCCGGTCAAAAATCACCACTGGGTGCTTTCTTGCCGGACTTTATTTGTTTTGATTGCGATGCCTCATTGAAGCACGATCAATATCAAAGGCATTAATCAGCTCGGTAACAGCCTGACTTGGGGATACCACGCCATTAACAGCTGCTTCCATTACTGCCGGTAAACGTCCTTTAATCATCGGATCTTCAAAGAACAGGTTATGTAAATGCTCGTCAATCATGCTGTTAACCCAGGAAATAGTCTGCGATTTACGACGTTTGTCGAAGGAACCGCATTCTTTGGTAACCTTTTCGAATTTGCGCATTACTGCCCAAAGCTCGAGCAGGCCTTCCTTGGTCAAAGCGGAGCATCTGTAGGCATGAGTTTTCCAGCCTTCGGTAGCAGGACGAATGAATTCAATCATACGCTCATACTCACCCTGGGTAACGATAGCCTTAGGCAGATTGTCACCATCGGCTTTGTTGACAACGATAGCGTCGGCAACCTCCATGATGCCTTTCTTAATGCCTTGCAGATCATCACCGGCACCGGTCAGTACAACCAGCATAAAGAAGTCGACCATCGAACGGACGGTGATTTCGGACTGGCCTACACCTACGGTTTCTACTAAGATAACGTCACAGCCTGCAGCCTCGCAAAGCAGCATGGTTTCACGGCTTTTACGGGCAACGCCGCCCAAGGTGCCCTTTGCAGGGGACGGACGAATAAAGCAATTAGGTTCACGCGACAACATCTGCATACGCGTTTTATCACCCAAAATAGAGCCACCGGTAATAGAGCTGGTAGGATCGACAGCAAGAACTGCGACCTTATAGCCCTGATGACACAGCATCTGACCAAAGGACTCGATAAAGGTACTTTTGCCGGCACCCGGTACACCGGAAATGCCAATGCGCAAAGCTTTGCCTGTACGCGGCAGAAGAGCCTGCAGGACACGCTGTGCTTTATCAAAATCCCTCGGCGCATTGCTTTCTATAAGAGTAATAGCTTGAGATAAGGTTTTACGATCGCCTTCACTGACTCCTTTTATTAACTCTTCCGGACTAGGCTTTTTCCTCAAGGGGAATTTCCTAATTTTATCCACAGGGTTATACTTCTCCTCGCTGACAGCGTTTACGGCACTGTCAATCCCGCCCATTACAGAGCAGGCAAAGTTAGGGTCTTTTTTCAGGGGTACCCAACTCGGCCTAATATCTTTTTCACCAGTTTCAGGCATTTATATCACCTCAGTCTTCAGCGTGTTCAGCTTTTGCACGGTCAACCAACATTTGCAGTAATTGGATGCAGCACTTAGGAATGTTGGTACCAGGTCCAAAGATGCCTGCTGCACCATGTTCATACAGGTAGTCATAATCCTGTGCAGGAATTACGCCGCCAATACATACCATGATATCTTCACGGCCACGTTTCTTCAGCTCTTCTACGATTGCCGGCAGCAAGGTCTTATGACCAGCAGCCAGGGAGGAGAAGCCAACCATATCAACGTCGTTATCTACAGCGTCTTGTGCAGATTCTTCCGGAGTCTGGAACAGAGGACCAACGTCGACGGTCCAGCCCATATCTGCGAAGGAGGTTGCCAGAACTTTTTGTCCGCGGTCATGACCATCTTGGCCCATTTTTGCCAAGAAGATACGAGGACGACGGCCTTCAAGTTGTTCAAACTCATCAGCCAGTTTGGTAGCTTTTTCCATGTCATCGTTGCCGCTGAATTCACTGGAGTATACACCGGATACAGTGTGGATTACAGCATTGAAACGACCGGATACTTTTTCAACTGCGTCAGAAATTTCACCGAGGGAAGCGCGGTCGCGAGCAGCTTGTACAGCCATTTCCAGCAGGTTGCCGTTGTCACGGGTTTCAGCTGCGCGGGTAATAGCTTCCAGATCGCGTGCAACAGCGTCGTTGTTGCGTTCTGCTCTCAGTTTTTCCAGACGTTTAATCTGAGCGTTACGTACAGCGGTGTTATCGATGGACAGTACGTTCAGCGGATCTTCCTTAGCCAGACGATATTTGTTCAGGCCAACGATGGTTTCCTTACCGCTATCGATGTTAGCTTGGCGACGAGCTGCGCACTCTTCAATACGCATCTTCGGCAGGCCGGTTGCAATAGCTTTTGCCATACCACCGAGTGCTTCAACTTCCTGGATATGAGCCCAAGCACGGCGAATGATTTCGTTGGTGAGGTATTCAACATAGTAGGAACCGCCCCACGGATCGATAATCTTGCAGACTTTGGTTTCATCCTGGATGTACAGCTGGGTGTTACGAGCAAGACGAGCGGAGAAGTCGGTCGGCAGTGCGATAGCTTCGTCCAGTGCGTTTGTATGCAGGGATTGAGTATGGCCCAGAGCAGCAGACATAGCTTCCATACAAGTACGGGAGATGTTGTTGAACGGATCCTGTTCGGTCAGAGACCAGCCGGAAGTCTGGCTGTGAGTACGCAGTGCCATGGATTTCGGGTTCTTAGCGCCGAAGCTCTTAAGAATCTTAGCCCACAGAACACGAGCAGCACGCATTTTTGCAACTTCCATGAAGTAGTTTTTGCCCATATCCCAGAAGAAGGACAGACGTTTTGCGAATGCGTCTACAGGCAGGCCTGCAGCTTCACCGGTACGGATATATTCCATACCATCGGCCAGAGTGTAGCCTAATTCAAGGTCGCAGGTTGCGCCGCACTCTTGAATATGGTAACCGGAAATGGAAATACTGTTGAATTTAGGCATATATTTAGTGGTATATTCGAAAATATCACCGATGATACGCATGGACATAGCAGGCGGATAAATGTAGGTGTTACGTACCATGAACTCTTTCAGAATATCGTTCTGAATGGTACCGGCCATGATAGATTTATCAACGCCTTGTTCTTCACCGGATACGATGAAGAATGCCAGTACAGGCAGTACTGCGCCGTTCATGGTCATGGATACGGACATCTGATCCAGAGGAATACCGGAGAACAGGATGTTCATATCGAGCATGGAGCAAACAGATACGCCTGCTTTACCAACGTCACCAACTACACGCGGGTTATCAGCGTCATAGCCGCGGTGAGTCGGCAAGTCGAACGCGATGGACAGACCTTTTTGGCCTGCAGCCAAGTTACGACGATAGAATGCGTTGGATTCTTCCGCAGTGGAGAAACCTGCATATTGACGTACAGTCCACGGACGGAATACATACATTGTGGAGTAAGGACCACGCAGGAACGGAGGAATACCGCTCATGAAGTCCAAATGGTTACATTTATCATAGATATCCTTGGTGTACAGCGGAGCTTTAGGAATACGTTCCAAGGTAGTATCATAAAGGGCATCATAATTTTCGCCCATTTTTTCTTCCAGATTTTTCTTCCATTCGTCATAAGAACAAGAAGGATGATCAGGAAGGGCTACTTTAGTGAAATCCGGATTAATGCTCATTATTCAATCATCCCTTTCTTCTTTTGCAGCATCTTCAGAGTTTGGAAGCAGTTAGCTTTTACGCTGATGAAATCGTCAACGCCAGCATCTTTGTAAACTTGTTCCAGGTCTTTCGGAGCAGCGCCGGCCAGGAACAGAGTAGCGGACGGTTTCATAGCTGCTTTAATCATCGGAGCCAGTTTCGGAACGATTTCCGGATAGGTAGCATCGGTGGAGCAGATAACTGCAACATCGTAGTCGCCTTCTTTGAAAGCTTTGAGGCATTTTTCGTATTGATCGCCATCTTCGCCGTCTTGGAAACCATCGTTCAGATGAACGTTGAATTCACCAACCTGCAGGAAAGAGGTGGAGAAATCGGCACGAGCTTTATGTTGAGGAATCGGTCCCATGTTGCACAGGAATACTTCAACGTTTTTGCCGGTTTTCTTAACATAGTCTTCAGTTTCGAAACGCAGTGCTTCATAGCGCTCGGTCCAGTGATGAGCAGCGATTGCTTCAACGGTTTCCGGAGCTTCAGCCTTGCAGGATGCAGCAGCAACCTGGCCGATAGTAGCACCATTGCTGAATGCTTCGATTGCGCCTTCAACAGTTTCAACAGTAGCCAGCTTGCCAGCCAGGTAGTTGGTGTCGATATCAGCAACGTAAGCAGCAACAGCAGCTTCGCGTTCTTTCTTCAGTTTCGGAGTGTCCTCTTCGCGGCGCTCCAGCGGTTCTTCGGTCATGTTCGGGTACATGTTTACGCCAACAGCGCGATCGCTGCGCATTTCCAAAGCTTTGAAGCGCTTAGCCAGAACTTCAGCAACTTGTGCTTGCGGATAGCCAGCTTCCAGAGCTTTAATGATGCCGCCCATTTCCTCAACCTTTTGGAATTCAGCCCAGATTTTTTCGGTAATCTGCTTGGTCAGGGTTTCAACGCCCCAGGAACCGCCAGCAGCATCGATCGGGCTCAGCATACCAAATTCTTCTTGCAGCATTACATGCAGGTTACGAGCGATACGACGGGAGAATACGTCGCCTTTACGAATCAGCTCGTCAAACGGCGGATTGTCATAAGTGCAAACGCCGCCTACAACGCTGGAGAAGGTTTGGGTGCAGTTACGCAGCATGTTAACATACGGGTCAACAACGGTTTTGGTGAAGCGAGCGCAACGGCCATGAACCTTAATAGCACGGTCTGCTTCTTCAGCACCGAATGCTTCCATAATAGCTGCCCAGATCATACGCAGGGAACGCAGTTTTGCGATTTCCATGAAGAAGTTTGCACCTTGGTTGAAGCAGAAGTACAGGGAGTTAGCAATATCGTGCAGCTCAACACCGCGTTTTTGCATTTGACGTACATATTCAACAGCAGTAGCGAAGGTGTAAGCAACCTCTTGTACTGCTTCCGCACCGCCATCGGTGTAAGCATCACTGTTGATGAAAACAGTGCGCAGCTCCGGAGTATTAGCTTTAGCAAATTTAATGGTTTCAGCCATTTCATCATACAAAGCATCCAGAGAGGTTTCGGTTTTACCGGTTTTTACCAACTCGCCGATCGGGTCGCCGCCGATAACACCGCGCAGGGTTTTAACATCATGACCGGCACCCTTCAGAGCAGCAACAGTCAGAGCCAGCAGGTTTTTAGCGCCGGCACCGGTGTACATCATAATAGGATATTTGTCAAGTTTCAGACCATCCAGCAGAACGCTCATATCTTCAACGGTAGTAACGTTCACGCCAATATCGCCGGGTTTTTCTGCATCTTTAACGTCTACGCCGTTTTTGGTTGCAGTATCCAGTTTGATATTGTAAACAGTGGAGCCTTTAGAAATTTCTTCCTTCAGCAGCTCGTTGTTTTCAGCCGGCAGGGTTTCATCGCAGGCTTGTGCAATGCCCCAGGGCTCGTGTACATAACCGTTAACAGTTGCGCCACGCAGGAAATCGCCCATACCGGGATAATCGTTGGTCGGCAGAATTGCATCAGTGCCTTTACGAGTATAAATCGGGTCAAAGGTAATGCCCTCGTAGTTTTTGGTATACATGATCTTGTCAAAGGGTTTGCCCTTCAACAGTGCATTACATGCCTCCACCCATTCATCCCAGGTGGGTTCGGTAAATTCATCAAAAGTTACCTCCGGGAATTCGGTTACTTTCTCTGACTTACGCAACATGGCTTCCAGTTCTTTGTCTGTCAACGGTCTTTCGCCATCAACGACTGCTGCAGTTTTTTGTTGTTCATCAGCCATTCAAATAATCCTCCTTTAATAATTTAATCATTACTGTGAAAAAGCTCACAGCACCAAGCTGAAACGCATATCACCTCCAGCCAATCTCGTCTGCTGATGCAGCTGCTATCCGACCGCTCTCACCCGGTCATCAGGGGACATGTGCCGCATCCTTGCTTGGATAGATTTTAAGAAGCAAACAGCATTTATATACACGGTCACGGTTGTCCAGGCCGTATATAACAAAATAACAGGCAGTTTAATCTGCCAGGAATTCCTGCAGACGTCCGTAATTAATCTGGACTCTGCGCAGCTCGTTTTCTTCAGGCATGGTATCATTAAGAATCATGTTGCCTAAAGCAGCACCCGGCTCTGCGCCGCGGTTCTGCATAAAACGGGCATAGTATTCAATCTGCGGAACATCTTCGGCAGCCTTGTAAATAACAGCAGCCTGTTCCAATGGATCTTCTGCGATGATATAGGGATTCACCCCTTCATTGAAGTATTTTTTCAAAAGCTCGCAGATATCTGTCTTTTTGGGGTTATATTGCACACGTACGCACTTTACTTCCAGCTCACCGCTGGCTTTAGCACGTCCGGCAACAACTTCTTCAACGCCTTTCATACCTTCAAAGGCTGCTAGCAGTTCAGCAATTTTGCCTGCCAAATATAATTCTTTCATATCAATAACCTCCCTTTAAACAGCAAAAAATAAAGCCACCACATTTGTGATGGCTGGATTGTCAGCACGACAGCGCACCCCTACGCTGCCGTACTTGAGAGGAGAAAGGAAATGTTCTCAGCTAAAAGAAAAATTTGAGAATGGGATTTGAAAAACACGATATGTCCAGTATCGCGGACAAGTATGACAAATAGCATCGATGGCCCGGCCACTCTCCAAAAGGTCACAGCCATCACGTGACCTTCAATGGCATAAGAAACAGAAAACCGTTTCTCAAAAAGAATCCTTCACCCAATACGGGCGGGACTTTTGAAAAACGGCGAAATATCAAAAGCTACTAGGCGCACAAGCCTATACTACAGCTCTACGACATCTCTCCCCGTCTCTCGCAGGTCAAACGACGATGCATCTTACAGGCAGTTCTTCTGGCTTCGCTTCTTCACGTGTTTCACCTTCCCAGAGGACCCCTCCAGTGGTATAAACAAAACACGCTCCACGTCACAGCGGCGGGACCGTGCCGGACTTTCACCGGCTTCTCTATTGAGCTTTCGCACCTGTAATATCAATATCAACTTGTTGTCTTAATTATAGCAGTTACTATTTACCTTGTCAACCTTTTTCGTGGATTTTTATTTTTGTATTTGTATTCCATGTATGTAGCAGTCTTATGTATATTTGTGTCCATTTCTGATTAACTGTTCTTTGTATTTAATTTACATATAATACAATAAAAAATCTATTATATCAGCAGCAACCGGCTTTAAGGCAATAAAAAACGCCTACAGCTCAGCTGCAAGCGTCTTTACGATTTAGCAATCTTCATTTTTATACACCTGTTAATGGATATAGTAGAAATTCATTTCATATAAAGCTTTGACAAATTTTTCCAGCATTATTCTCACCTCCCGAAATCAGTGAATCATATACCATTTAAAGTTACACAGAGTTTCAACAAATTTTTCAAAAGTCATTTTTACATCATCCCTTCTGCTTTATTTTAAGGTCTTGCCTTTACATGCATTAAGTATAACACCTTATGACGTTTTTGTCCACTATGGACTTTTTATGTCCCGATAGATGTTTATAATGCTTCAAAGCCTTGCACCATGCGCTTTTACAAGGATTTTACATACAAAAGCAAAGAGGACTGCAAGAAAAATTTTTCTGCAATCCTCTAAAATTATGCCTGCTTAGCCTTAAACCACCACGCCAGCAGCGGCGGGATAAAGATATTTATCACCAGCACACGCACCAGCTGATAGGTCAGGATAATCGACACATTCTCACCCATACTCATACCGGCCAAAGACATTTCAGCTATACCTCCCGGCGCCATCGCCAGAAACGCCGTTACCAGCGAAAAGCCGTAGCGTGCGGAAAGCACATTAGCCATACCGATGCTCACAACAATGAGTATCGCCGTACCGATAAGAATATAGGGCACCATTTTTTCGGTTTTTACGATGCGGTCCGCATCAAGCTGCATACCCATAAACAGACCAATGCTGGCCTGCGCCGCCGCCATGAGCCAAAAAGGCACAGGCTGCACACCGCCAGCGAAGACGGAAAATGCAGCCGTCGCCAAGATAGGTCCCAAAAGCCTGGGTGTCGGCATATGTATTTTCGTTGCTATGAAGCTGCCCAAAACAGACAGAGGCACAACAACAAGCCAATGCATACCGCCATGGTTAGGCAATACTACGCTGCTGCCTATCACCTGCGCATTCAGCAGCAAGATTACAAGAAACGGCACAGTAATAACTACGCCCAGCAATCGCAGCACTTGCATCACCATGACAACGTTGGGGTTGACCTCTTTGTCCTCTTCGCAGAGGAGCATCGTCAGCGTCATACCGCCGGGAAGCATACCCATGACGCAGCTTTTGAGGTTTTCCCGCGCCAGCTTTGCCGTAATAACAGCCAATACCATACTTGCAGCCAAAATAACTATCGTTGCTTCCGCTACACCAACCAGCTCAGCCAGAAAGTTATTCCAGGTGTCAGATGTAAAGGTAGAGCCAATACCATAACCGGCAACCATTAAAGCATATTCACGCCATTGCTTAGGCCAGCTCACATCGCTGCGATGTGTCAGAGTTTTGCAAAGCAAAGCAGTCAGCAGGCCGCCCAGCAAAAACGGTATCGGCAAATGCATGCGCACCAGCAGGCTGCCCAGGCAAAGCGCCATGATAAAAAGCAACAAGCGGTTTAAAAACATAGCTTTTACTCCTGCTCTACGCCGTTAGCAGATAAAGCCTCCATAATACGCGCAATCAGCTCGCCACGCATGGTATGCTGTGAGGAGGAATAAGTGATAATCTCATGCTCCTTCAGACCCATTTCACGCTTAAAGAGTGCCTTTTGGGACATAGCAGCGTTTTTCGAAAGCTTGTCAGACTTGGTCAGCACAACCTGTACCTTCAGGCCGCAGCTGCGCAGCCAATTAAAGCATTCCATATCACTATCCATAGGCTTATGGCGGATATCAATCAGCTGGCAGACAACACCCAGGTTTTCGCTGCCAGATAAATATTTGCTTATAAACCCGGACCATTGGTCCTTATTATTATGGTTTGTTTTAGCAAAGCCATAACCGGGTAAATCTACCAGATAAAAGGATGCTCTTTCATCCTCACCCTCAACTATGCGCTTAGCCTCCAGCTCGTAAAAATTGATGGTCTGCGTTTTGCCCGGAGTAGAGCTTACACGTGCCAGGCCGTTGCGGCGGCAGAGTGAATTGATAAGCGACGATTTACCGACATTACTGCGGCCGATAAAGGCAGCTTCAATCAGAGAAGGCTGCGGATATTGGTCTGCGCGTACTGCGGAGGCCACATATTTAGCACGGATAATATCCCAATTATCTTTACTCATTTTTATCCTCCAATGCCAGCTTCAAAACATCATCAAGATGCTCAACAGGTATAAACTGCATTTCCTTACGAATATTTTCCGGCAGCTCATCCAGATCCTGCATATTGCGCTTCGGCAGCAGTACAGTCTTTACGCCATAGCGGTAAGCTGCCAGCATTTTTTCCTTGATGCCGCCAACAGGCCATACCTTGCCGGACAGGGAAATTTCGCCGGTCATCGCCAGCTTGCCTTTAACCTTTTTACCTGTCAGCGCCGATACCATGGCAGTAACCATTGTTACGCCGGCAGACGGACCGTCCTTTGGTACAGCGCCCTCCGGCAGGTGGATATGAATATCCATCGTTTCTCCAAAGTTGGCAGGAATCCCCAAGGCTTCCGCGCGACTGCGGATGTAGGTGTAGCCAGCCTGAGCCGACTCCTTCATTACGTCGCCCAGCTGACCGGTAAGCGTCAGGTTGCCTTTGCCCTTAAACGCCAGCACCTCTACCTTCAGCAGCTCGCCGCCGACGCTGGTCCACGCCAGACCATTAGCAACGCCAACACTGGATTTCAGACTGATATCATCATCAAGGTAAATAACCGGTCCCAAATATTTTTCCAGATTCTTTTCTGTTACCTGAGCACCCTTACCCTTGCCCTTGACAATCTTGAAGGCAACCTTGCGGCAGATACCTGCCAGCTTGCGTTCCAGATTACGCACGCCTGCTTCCCTTGTATAGTCGTGAATTACACGGCGGATAGCCTTTTCGCTAACGCTCACCTTGTATTTTTCCAGGCCGTTGAGCTTCAACTCTTTCGGCAAAAGATGCAGTTGAGCAATCTTAACCTTTTCTTCGTCAGTATAGCTGCTCAGCTGGATAATTTCCAAACGGTCCAAAAGAGCCGGAGGAATAGTATCAACAGCATTTGCTGTTACAATCCAGAATACATGTGATAAATCAAACGGGAATTCAATAAAGTGGTCACTAAAGCTGTTGTTCTGCTCCGGATCAAGCACCTCTAAGAGAGCAGAAGCCGGATCGCCACGAAAATCAGAAGCCATTTTATCAATCTCGTCCAACAGGAAAACCGGATTCATGCAGCCACAGGTCTGCATACCATGAATAATACGTCCCGGCATAGAACCGATATAGGTACGACGATGACCGCGGATTTCAGCTTCATCACGCACACCACCCAAAGAAATACGGGTAAATTTACGCTTAATAGCCTTGGCAATGCTGCTCGCCAAGCTTGTTTTACCAACACCCGGAGGTCCTACCAGACACAGAATCGGTCCACGTGTACTCTTGGACAACGCACGTACCGCCAGATATTCCAGAATACGCTCCTTAACCTTCTTCAGGCCGTAGTGATCTTTATCAAGAACATCCTGCGCCTTATCTATATCAAAATTATCCTTGGTGAATTTGCCCCAAGGCAACGCAAGCAAAGAATCAATATAGGTGCGGATTACCGCTCCCTCCGGCGTCATCGGCGGCATCTTCGCCAGACGTCCCAGCTCCTTGTTGATTTTTTCCGCCACATTTTGCGGCATTTTCAGCTTGGACATCTGTTCCTTGTAGTCGGCAATTTCTGCCTGTACGTCTTCGTTTTCGCCAAGCTCCTTGCTGATAGCCTTAATCTGCTCGCGCAGGTAATATTCCTTCTGATTCTGTTCCACCTGCTGGTGTACCTGGTCAGAAATATTTTTAGCTACATCGGCAATTTCCTGCTCGCGCACAAGAATTTCGTATAATTTGCGTAAACGCAGCTTCAGCGGCGCCATTTCCAACAGCTCTTCCTTTTCGGTCAAAGACAGCGGCAGATAACCGACAATAATATCAGGAACCTTGCTTACATCAGCACGCGACTTTAAGGACTGCACTGTATCAGGATTAACCTTTTTCGTAAGCAGAGTCCATTGCTCAAAGGCGTCCAACAGCAAGCGACGCAGTCCTTCCGCTTCAGCATCCACTGCATCGACAGCAGGAACTACTTCTACCTCACCGACAAAGAAATCCTGCTCATTCTCATGAACCTCTGCCGCATGCAGCACATGTACGCGCTCCAGACCTTCTACCAGCAAACGAACAGCGCCGTTCGGCAGCTGCAGCTTTTGCTTGATGGTTGCCAAAACGCCCCATTCATATAAATCAGCAGCAGTAACATCTTCCTGCTCAGCCTGTTTTTGTCCGACCAGGATAATCTGTTTATCTGTCAGTTCAGCCGCGTCAATAGCAGCCATAGATTTTTCTCGGCCGACATCAATATTGGCAATCATGCCAGGAAAAATCAAGATGCCCCTCAAAGCCAACAGGGGCTTTGTAATTATCAAATTAGCCATATAATCCCTCCTTAAGCTCCCAAAACAAGAGAGAAATTTATTGACAGTACACCATTAAGCGTATACCTGTCATAGCGATAAAATAAGGGAGAAGGTATAACAATCCTTCCCCCTTAGATATTTTGTTATTTTGTAATCATTTGCGGTTCGCAATGCTGGCGTATAGTAGCTTCAGTAACAATGCACTTTGTTACATCATCACGGGAAGGAACATCATACATTACGTTACGCATGGTAGATTCGATAATCGATCTCAGACCACGCGCTCCGGCATTACGTTTCAATGCTTCCTCAGCAATAGCAGTCAAAGCACCAGGCTCGAACTCCAGATCTACGCCATCCATTTCCAGAAAACGCTGGTACTGCTTAACTAAAGCATTACGCGGCTCAGTCAGTATTTGTACCAGTGCAGGCTCATCCAAAGGATTGAGCGTTACTACTACCGGCATACGTCCTGCAAATTCCGGAATAATACCGAACTTCATGATATCCTCAGGCAATACCTTAGCAAATACAGCCTCGTTATCAACCTCTTCCTTACGGCGGATATCAGCACCAAAGCCCAGATTTTTCTTGCCGACACGGGCATTGATGATATGCTCCAGTCCTGCAAAGGCACCACCGCAGATAAACAGGATATTAGTTGTATCAATATTGATAAACTCCTGATGCGGATGCTTACGTCCTCCCTTAGGCGGAACGCTGGCAACAGTACCCTCAAGGATTTTCAGCAGAGCCTGCTGTACACCTTCACCGGAAACGTCACGGGTAATAGAAACGTTTTCAGATTTGCGGGCAATCTTATCGATTTCGTCGATATAGATAATACCACGCTGAGCAGCTTCAATATCATAATCTGCATTGCTGATGAGCTTGAGCAGAATGTTTTCAACATCCTCGCCTACATAGCCTGCTTCCGTTAAGGTAGTAGCATCAGCAATAGCAAAGGGAACCTGCAAAATCTTTGCCAAAGTCTGAGCAAGCAGTGTTTTACCGCTACCGGTAGGACCGAGCATCAGAATATTGGACTTCTGCAGCTCCAGGTCACGTTTAGACTCCGGATTCTGGATTTCGTAATTGATTCTTTTGTAATGATTATATACAGCCACAGACAAGGTCTTTTTAGCCTCATCCTGGCCAATAACATACTCATCTAAGATTGCCTTGATTTCCTGAGGCTTCGGCAGATCAGCATTAACCAACTGTTCAGCAGCATCGCTTTCTTTTTCCTCTTCAAGCATTGATTTGCAGAAATCGACACACTCATCGCAGATGTAAACACCGCGACCGGAAATCAGTCTTTTAACCTGACCTTCACGCTTGCCGCAAAAGGAGCAGCATGGATTTCCATCATGTCCTTCATTAAAACTCATATTTTTAAATCTCCTTATAGTATATCTTACTCTGCAGATTTACTACGGGAAACAACCTCGTCAATCAGGCCATATTCCTTAGCTTCTTTACTTGTCAGATAATGATCGCGCTCAGTATCAGCAGCAATTTTTTCCACTGTCTGACCGGTATGCTTTGCCAGTACCTGGTTCATTTCTTCACGGATACGCAGAATTTCACGGGCATGGATTTCAATCTCCGTTGCCTGGCCCTGTGCACCACCCAAGGGCTGGTGAATCATAACGCGGGAATATGGCAATGCAAAACGCTTGCCCGGCGCGCCTGCTGCCAGGAGCACAGATGCCATGCTGGCAGCCATGCCCATGCAGATAGTAGAAACGTCAGGCTTAATATACTGCATCGTATCATAAATAGCCATGCCGGCGCTTACGCTGCCGCCAGGACTGTTAATATACAGATGGATGTCTTTGTCCGGATCCTCGGACTCCAGGAACAATAACTGAGCAATGACAACATTTGCCATATTGTCATCAATCGGACCGGTAACGAAAACAATCCTATCCTTCAAAAGACGTGAATAAATATCATAGGAACGTTCTCCACGACTAGATTGTTCAACAACGATAGGCACATAATTCATTTTGTCACACTCCTTTACTGTAAGTATAACCCCAAATTATTTTGCGCTGTCGATAACAACGTGTGCAGCCTTGCGGCGCAGGATGTTAGCCAGCAGCAGGCCCATGGTGCCGTTGCCTTTGATGATTTTCTTAACTTCTTCAGGAGCAGCGCCGTGTTGTGCGGAAATAGCAGCGATTTCTGCATCAACGTCAGCCATGTCAACCTGAATGTCTTCAGCCTTAGCGATAGCATCCAGAACCAGGTCGGTCTTAACGTTTTCTTCAGCAACCGGACGTTGGTTTTCGCGGATTTTAGCCATGTCCAGACCGGTGTATTGCATGTACATATCCAGGCTCATTTTACGGCTTTCCAGGCTCATTTTCATTTCGTCAACCATTTGGCTGATTTTGTCTTCAATCATGATTTCCGGAACGCTGAATTTAGCGTTAGCTACAGCTAGGTCAATCAGTTCATGCTCGTATTCAGCTTTAGCGTTAGCTTCAGCAGCTTTTTGCATACGCTCTTTGTAGTTAGCACGCAGCTCTTCTACAGTTTTGAAGTCGGTCTTGGAAGCAACATATTCGTCGTTCAGTTCCGGCAGCTCTTTGCGTTTTACGTCCTGGATGTTTACTTTGAAGACAGCTTCTTTGCCAGCCAGGTCTTTAACAAAGTAATCTTCCGGGAAGGTTACTTCTACGTCAGTGGAATCGCCTTTGGACAGGCCAACCAGCTGATCTTCGAAGCCGGGGATGAAGGAGTTGGAGCCAACTTCCAGAGGATAGCCTTTGCCTTCGCCGCCGCTGAACGGTTCGCCGTCAACAGTACCAGCAAAGTCGATGATAGCGAAGTCGCCTTTTTCAATTACAGCGCCATCTTCAGCAACTACCATTTTAGCATCGCGGCCCATCATGTCTTTAATCTGAGCGTCAACCTGCTCGTCGGTTACTTCAACTTCTTTTTTGTCTACATGCAGACCTTTGTATTCGCCCAGTTCCGGTTCCGGTTTCAGGGTTACTTTAATGGTCAGTTCCATATCCTTGCCTTCTTCGAAGGTAGATTCTTCAACTTTAGGATCGGATACAGGAATCAGTTTTTCCTGGTCCAGAGCTTCGCTGTATGCTTTGTTAGCAACGATTTCAAAAGCTTCTTGTTTTACAGCTTCTTTGCCATAGTGCATTTCGATGATAGCGCGCGGAGCTTTGCCTTTACGGAAGCCAGGAATGTTTACCTGGTCAGCAATTTTTTGTACAGCCTTTTTATAGCCTGCATTTACCTCAGCAGCCGGAGCGGTAATTTTTAAAGTTGCCTCGTTTTCTACTCTTTCAACAGTAACGTTCATTAATAAAATCCTCCCTTAAATTTATGTGGGTATAAATAATATAATCGGATTAAACTGTCAGCCTTCCTTAGCGAAAATGTGCTGACACAAATCGCTCATAATATCATATCACAATGCTCGCTTCTTGACAATACCAAAAAACCCGACAGACTCAATCTGTCGGGCAAATTTTTAAGTGGAGCGGAAAACGAGATTCGAACTCGCGACCCCCTCCTTGGCAAGGAGGTGCTCTACCACTGAGCTATTTCCGCGTCATGTGCATCAGCAACGAATATAAGTATAAGGCATCAGGTGACTTTTGTCAACACCTTTTTTTGAAAAAGTTGAGATTTTTTTCAACTTTTTTCTTGGTCCTATCCTAACCCATTACAACGTGCCAGATCATCATAGACAAGCGCCGCCAGACGCTGCGTCAGCTCTTTGTTTTCCGCGCACAGCTTCGTCTGCGACAGCAATGCTTCCAGCTTGGTTTTATTGCACATCATACAGCAGCAGGGCATAATGATTTCGCTGACCATATAGGCAGCCGCACGCAAGGACATTTCATCCTGCAGCAGGCTGCCGCTTGCTGCCTTAGATGCAAAAACCGCCAGGCGCATATCCAGCGCCCGCGCCAGCTGTTTTTCTAAAACACTGGCCATAGCTTAACGCATGTTTTCGATAAAGTCTTCAAAGGTGTTAATCAATACAGTGTGACCGGTAACCTTCAAATCGCGCAGGTATGTGCCATAAGATTCATAAACCTCGTCACTCAGCTCCATTTTCAGGCCTTCTTTAACATATTCATCCATCATTTTCAGGATGAAACGGTTAACTTCATTGGTACCGGGCTTAACATTCAAAGGAATAATGCGGCTTTCAGCCTCATATTTTTCTACAACAACCTTCCAACCACCGGGAACAGGCGGCAGACGGGTTGCTTTAATGAAATAATTATCAGGAGAAAAGCCTACATAACCGTCCATTTTATTATATAATTTTGCTTTTTGCAGAGGGAAACCATTTTTATTGCCCCATTTAACGATTTCTTCGCAAACTTCATTATTATGGATTACACTCGGAAAAGTTGCTTCCGCTAAGATTTCAGACATAGTGATACCTCCTCATGGTTTATAGTCATATTTTACTCTAACTTGCAGATTATTTCAACAAAAAAGCATGTATACATTAACCATTCCATTTTACGTTGCTTGCAATAAGGACAACCTTGCTTTATACTAAAAATAAACACATCGGCAAAGGAGGATAGCGCTATGGGCTTATTTGTAAATCCTGACTGTTCAGCATTTAAAGCAGCAGTAGCTTCTGAAATTTATATTGACAAAACCTCTCTAATTAAGCACACAAATCAAATGCTCGGCACCTTACAAGCTTTTGTTTGTAACAGCCGCCCTCGTCGCTTCGGCAAGTCAGTTACCGCTGATATGCTCACTGCATATTACAGCAAAGGTGCTGATGCTTCTGAACTTTTTCAAGGTCTTGCTATCAGCCAAATCCCTGGCTTCACAAGACATCTTAATAAATACGATGTGCTCCACTTCGACATACAATGGTGTTTTAAAGAATGTGGCAAAGCTGAAGCTACTGTTCCATACATAACTAAAATAGTATTGAACGAACTGCGCCAACTTTACGGAAAAATTGTTCCTGATGATGTACAAAAAATTTCTGGAGCATTATCAGCTATCAATGCTGCAACAGGCAATAAATTTGTTATCGTCATTGACGAATGGGACGTTTTCATCAGAGACGAATCCCACAACACCAAAGTACAAGAGCAATATATTGACTTTCTGCGTAATCTTTTCAAAGGCAGTGAACCGGCAAAGTATGTAGCCCTTGCCTATCTGACAGGTATTTTGCCCATCAAAAAAGTGAAAACACAATCTGCGCTCAACAATTTTGATGAGTATACTATGCTAGATGCCAGCTTTTTTGCTCCATACACGGGTTTTACAGAGAATGAAGTTAAAACATTATGCTCACGTTACCATGCCGATTTTACTGCTGTCAAACGTTGGTATGATGGCTATCTTTTAGATGACTACCACATTTATAACCCCAAAGCAGTCGTTAACGCTATGCTACGAGGAAGATTGCAAAGCTACTGGTCGCAAACTGGTACTTATCAAACTATCAAAACTCTCATTGATATGAATTTCGCAGGTCTGCGTACAGCAATAATAGATATGCTCGCTGGCAACTCAGTCGCTGTCAATACCAATTTCTTCCAAAACGATATGATTAGCTTCGCTAGCAAAGACGATATTCTCACAGCTCTGATTCACTTAGGTTACTTAAGTTATGACATCAATGAACACGTAGCTTCTATACCTAATGAAGAAATCAGACAGGAATTTGCAGGTGCAATCAGTTCTAACAACTGGTCTGAACTTCATTCTTTTGAAATTGAATCAACGCAGCTTTTAAACGCTGTTTTAGACGGTGAGACAGCAGTTGTCGCTAATAGCATTGCTAAGCTTCATGACGAATATGCTTCTTCCATACGTTACAATGATGAAAATTCATTAAGCAGCGTGCTGACTATTGCTTTTTTAAGCACTATGCAATATTACTTCAAGCCAATCAGAGAATTTCCCACCGGCCGAGGTTTTGCTGACTTCGTGTATCTCCCTAAGCCACGCTATAAAGAAAACTATCCTGCGCTTATCGTAGAGCTGAAATGGAACCAAAGTGCTAAAACAGCACTCGAGCAAATTAAAGAACGTAACTATACGCAAACATTGGAGCAATACACTGGTAACATGCTTCTTGTAGGCATCAATTATGACAAAAAAAGCAAGGAACATACTTGCTGTATCGAGCAAGTAAAAAAATAATACTCACATTCTAAGACATACTGGCTGTCGTGCTGCATAAAAAATGTAGTACAACAGCCATTTTTATTCTGTATATTATTCAAAAGCAATGTACGGTCATAATAAGGAATCACTGTAGTAGCATAACCCCAGCAACAACGAATATGCATTCTTCTGTGTTTCTTGTACTTCCAGTAATGGTAATCATTACCACGGTCATAATAGTGGACAGTCCCCTGATAGCCTACATTCTCCACTGTACCGCCAGCATTGACAGTTAAATCTTTGCCTGCTTTTATTTTGCTGTAATGGTTGGTCAGGTCTTTGTCCAGATCAATGTTGATGTTACCGCTGGAAATGATATTCGCATCCGCAGTCTCTTTATCAATCTGCGCAGTCAAAATCTGCCTGTCAAACTTGCGCACTGCATCATAATAATTAGGTGCATTCAAATGCGGTATCTTGTAGGAAATATCCTCATGGCTTTCTTTAAAGCTTGTTTCAAAAATCTCCTTCTTGTTAACAAGATTCTTCGCCTTGATACTAAAGTTTTTGATTGGTGTTGTTCACCCACTTTTGTTGATGAAGGCTCATGATTATTCTAATTTACACCATACATCAATTTGTGTAATAAACTAGTATCCTCATATCCTTGTATTTTTACACTTATTTTTATTACTCCTCTTTCCTTGCATTCTAAGCAATACAATAAATTCTTTTTTTGAAATATTTCTTTACCACCTTCTATTCTCTCTAATTCCCAACCTTTATTTTTTAAAAGCTCAATATATTTTTGCTTTACATATAAATTGTCGCTATTATATTTATAAACAGCTGTAACTGCCCAATTATCTAAACTAGGTTCCGAAAACATAACCATTTCACATGGATCATTGACATAAATATTATGCCATGTATAATATAAATCTTTAGTATATCTTTTATTATCTCCCAAACATCTATATCGAAGCAGGGGAGCCAAAAACACACCAATGGAAATTATAGTTATCATTATCATTATCAATGTTATAGTTATCGTTTCCTTAGTAATAAAATACCTAATCATTATTTTCCCCTATCTTCTTACTACAGTTACCTCTAAGCTTTTATCATCATTTCTTATTATACAATCATTTATTCCATCTTTATAACTAACAATATTACTATTTTGAGCTGTCAGGACCTTCTCAACTTTTCTTTGATAATAATTAATTTTTTCGTCATTACTCATCTCTTCAATTCTTATATTTCTCTTGAGTACTAAAGTACACTTTCCAAAAACCTCATCTTTTTTGTAAAAATCTATCCAAACGCTATTCTCTGGATCCCGTATGCACAAAAAGCTCTTATATATGCTTAAATCATCTTTATTTGTGACATTATATCCGAAAACTATTTTCCATACTATTATACAAAATATTAGTATACTAAAAAAGCAACCTATAAAAATACCTGTTTTAACTTTTCTCCCATATCTAGTCATTATATCATCTCCCAATACTAATCTTTGCAAAGTGTAATTTTGTTAAAGCTATCATCATAAGATAACTTAGTTCTATTGATATCAACCCATACATATGTATTATTCTTTTCATCGTATCCAGATAACATCTTACAATTATTATTCTCTATTTTTAATACTATTTTCTGATGAGTTTCTTTATTTTCAAAAATATCAAATTTCCCTTTCAAAGGATTGGAAATAAACCTAGCTACAGCCTCATCGTATGATTTATGATACAGTTCTTTGAAAGGATGCCAAGTACTATAACTACTCCTGCTACCAACAAAATATGCATATGACATGCCAGCCTGAATAGAAGCTTTCATTTCTAATGATATGCCATATTCTCCTGAAAAATTATTTAAATTTCCTTCTAGCAAATCACTAATAGGCATACTACCACCTATATGAAGTCCATTTATATCGGCTCCAGAAGATATTGATGCACCTGATATAATATCACTTGCTTTTACATTATTTGCAAAGATAATCTTTGTTACAGACATTCCAACAGGATTATTGCTACCAGACAAAGCAATATTAACTCCTGTATTATCGAAAATTAATAAATCATTGCTATCATCTGGATTTAACGTTATAAAACAGCCTACTGTTCCATCAACATATTTATAAGATCCATCAACCATAATTGCATATGCCTCATTTTCCTTTAATGTATTAGGATTAATCATATCTATATATTTTTTAAAAAATAAATGATAAAAATTGTTCTTTGTAGCACTAGCAGCAACACTCGCCCCAGCTTGCGTATTACCAGACACTAAGTCACTAATCACTGCTCCTAAGACAGCACTAACCCACTGCGCCTTATCAGGATCACCATCTGCAACTTTAACTATTTCTTCAATAACCAGCTTGTTTATTCCAGCAGCAGTTGCACCAGCAAGAAAATCTCCCCCAGTAAGCTTACTCATAATTCCACCAACAACTGCATGATAAAGAGCTTTCTGTTCGTTGCTGCCATCCATGTAGTGAATCTCATTATACGCCAATTCGCCAAACAAATTTGCTAATTCCTGGCGTTCTTCAATTTTTGTCTTATCAAAAATCTCGCCAAGCTTATTAAGGCTGTTTGCATTATCACGATTCAGCTTATTGATATCCTGCTTCTGATTCTCTTTATCACGGATTTCAATAGTTCCTTTGCTAATAGTAGCTTTCGTTGTGCTTTCAGCTTCTCCGCTTGCAGGCATGCCAATATCAGGTGTTATACCTTTTTCATTGTATTCTGCATCATTGTTTTTGTTTACTTTGATGCCAGCTCCACCTGCTTTGTAATCCGCCTTATTTTGAATATCTTCAAACGTCAACGTACCTGTCGAAAGCTTATTCTTGTCAGCATCAGCAGTACTTGAAATAATACCACCCTTAAGGTCAGTATTAGCTTCTACACGAATATCAAAGCCATCTTCGCCTGCGTAGATACCGCTCTGGCCTGTTACACTTTCATATTTGCTGTCAATTTTGCCTACGCTTGCGCTGCCGCTAATGGCTTTATTGCTGCCAAGCCCAACGCTCGCGCCAACAGATTTATTGTTTTCCTTATCGCTGTTGCTGTCCTGCTTGCTTTCGATGTTAAGGCCTCCGCCTACGTTACCGGTAACCTTTTCACCGCTCAGCTTGCCACCTTTAATATTGGTGTCGTTACCGCTTGCAAAACTCAAATCTTTATTGGCAGTCACATTGCTTTCGTTATAGGTTGTGCCATTTGCAGACACTTCTCCCTTGGACATACTGCCAGAAATGCTGTAGCTTGGGCCTTTGCCAAGTTCTAGCCTTGCGCCAACACTTGCACTGCTGGATTTACTGTTTTGCTCCGTTTTATTAGTATTTTTAGACGCAGTTATATTAAGGTTTTCTTTAGCGTTTAAGGTAACGTCCTTGCCTTCAACATTGCTGCCAGTGATATTAATATCTTTCTTCGTAGAAGTAACATTAACATCTCCTCCCGCCTTTACTTCGCTGGCGTTAGCTACTGTTGTTGTGCTATTACTTTCACTCTTGCTCTTCGTTGTGCCAAGGCTGACATTAATAGACAAGTTTTCGGTTACCTTGCCACCGCCATTGCTTTTAATATTTTTGATAGCTTTATCAGCATCCTTGTATCCTTTGACAGCAACTAAAGCACCAAGGCGTTTATCTTCAACATCTGCTGCATGTTTTACGCTGTTCGCTGCATTATTTACAACATCTACATAACCTCCGCCAACAAAAACACTCAGTCCTGTTCTTTTAAACTCATGCTTCTCCTGTGCGTTGTAAATGCTGTCGCTGTTTTCAATTTTAACATTTTCGCCAGTGATATTTATATCCTTTCCTGCGACAACACTGCTGCCTTTAACGTCAGCAGCCTTATCAGCATTCAGGTTCACATTGCCTTTAACACTGCCAACTGTGCTTCCCACCTGCTCAGCGTTCTGGTTGGCGTACTGATCCTTCTGCTTTTCCTTGCCAATGGTAAAGCCTAAGCCGCCGCCAGCAAACACACCGCTTTTCTTTACAGCTTTTCTGTATTCGCTTTCGCTTGTCTGCTCCGCACTGCCGATATTCATATTGCCGCCGGTTTTTACGCTTACGTCATTATCTGCAACTACGTTGCTGCCTGTAATATTCATATCTTTTTTACTGCTAATCGCAAGCTCTCCGGCAGAAACATTGCTGCCAACAACAGTATTCTGCTTACTGTAATCATAAATATCTGTTGTTTTGGACGAAAGCACCCCACTGACCTTGTTGTGCTCTTCGTGCAGGCGCTCATGGTATTCTGTTTCATTAGCAATATTTATATTATTTTCTGCAGTCAGGTCTGCTTTTCCTGCTTCACTGGCTACGTTGCTGCCTTTAATATTGATATCTTTGCCGCTAGCAATGCTGATATCGTTCTTCGCCGCAATAGTACTGCCCTTCACAGCTTCATCTACCTGCTTGTTATGGTTGTAATAGCTGCTGCCACGCTTGCCCACTTCGCTTTCCTCGCTGTACAAATCTTTCACAGCAGTCAGGCTTACATCGCCTTTAGCATTCAACTCCACGTCTTTTTTCGCACTCAAAATACCACCAGCAATGCTGATGTTCTTTTTCGCATTCAGGCGGATGTTCTCGCCGCTCAGCGCACTTTGCTGGTGCTGCACGTCATGGATTTCTGCTGAAGAACTGCCATAAGCTACGGCAACATGCTTTTCATTGGCAACCGTTACGATATCAACATCATTAGCATTAAGAGTCAAATCCTTGCCTGCAGTCAGATTTACACCTTTATTCGTAATGTTCTTGCCTGCCTCCAGCGTCAAATTCTGCCCAGCACTAATAGAACCAGTTGCTTCAATCTTTTTCTGGTTCAGCTCCTTATATTGTTTTTCGCTAACAGTTACTTCGTTGGTAATGTTCTCCGCTTGTAGCAATACATCCGCTTTTGCACGCATTGTACCACTGTTAGTAATATTCTTTTCTGCTTTTATCTTCAGGTTTTCACCTGCGATATCACCTTTATTGCTAACATTTTCTGCGCGCAAAGCTATAGTACCATCGCTTCTGATGTTACCCATGTTCTTGATATCCTGCTTGGAGTACAGCTCTACCTCACCGCCTACGATGAGCGCACCATCAGGACGCAAATCTTCGCTGCGCACCTGTGCCAGGAACACCTCCGGTACAAGAACCTTTTCGCCGTTGACTACTTCTTCCACCAGCCAGACAATATCTGTGGTCAGGCTTGCCATCTGCTCTGCTGTCAGTGCTACGCCAACCTTCAAATCCATTGCTTCCGCAACTACTGCACCTGCGTTCATCAGGGCAGCAAACTGCTCCATATCGCTGCCGTAATCACCAAGATATTTCTTTCCTGTCAGCGTACCAATCTGCTGCAGCACAAACTGCTGCTCAAAATAACCATCACCAAGTCGTTTACCAACCTTCTCCGGATCTGCCTTTACACGCTCCAGGAGGTAGTCACTGGAAAGGAACTCATGATAATCAGCAAATTTCTTGTTCGTTTCAATAAGATACTTCGCCTTTGCATCTTCCGTCAGCTTAAAGATTTTGCTGTTGATATGCAGACTGGAAATATCCATCATTTTATCACCTGTTTGGTTGTCCTTGCCTGCTGCTGCCTTATCATCAGCCTTTCCTTCTACGCTGGTAGATACATCCTGCTTCTCCTTATAAAGCTTTTCGTCCGTAAGATGATTTTCTGCATCCGTCTTGAAATAAT